>Ga0255341_1000773_pt1 | contig 50162 bp, 49 predicted proteins | sample wastewater_treat_8_FD_192418 | JGI IMG/M metagenome (GOLD analysis project Ga0255341, IMG submission 192418) | Wastewater microbial communities from Lulu Island WWTP, Vancouver, Canada - plant12 | ecosystem: Engineered > WWTP > Wastewater > Unclassified | place: Canada: Vancouver, British... | reverse complement strand
AATTTCTGACCCCAAATTAGTAAATATTAGCAAAACACCCTTGATATTTTCCTAATAATGGTTATTGCGTGAAGTTGTCAAGGTACATCTATTGTAAAAAAAGAGTTTATGCAGTGGAATCAAGAATATAATAGCCTTAATATCAGCACTATGTTTTGCTTTTCAGCTCCATTCAATATCATTTGCCCATCAAGACAGTTTTATTCAAAAGGTAATAAAACAGGGGGATGATGTCATCATTTCCTTTAGATATCAAAAGGATACCGACATGCATGTTGTCATTGGCAAATGCGGTATAAATGAAATGGTAAATTTCAAAAGAATTTATTTGGAGAAGAATACATCCAATGAGGTGAATCCTGTTATAGGTAATAATGCCCGATTATTTATGGAAGCGTATACCGACTGGCTGGGTCCGTATATGGTTAAGGCACTTGAGAACAATGATGGAGGTGGAATTGCCTTTACAGGCGGATGGCATAGTATCAAACGTGGTGAAAAGTACTATAAAACAGGTATGACATATTCATTTGATGTTAAGTACAATGACCGTATTATAAAAGATAATGAAGTAAAAAGCGGAGCGGTTGATATACAAATAATCAATTTGATAAAGGGATATAATACCCTTAAATCCGAAAGATATATATTAAGAGAAGAAATACTGATTAAAGCGGATAATGGACAATTTAACGTCAAAGTTAAAACTACTGCTTTAGAAGCTGTACATCTTATGAAATACTATGGACTTCAAACACAAAGTGGTTTATGGAAAGGCGGAGTTCAATATGAAAACGGTAATATCAATTTAATCGGTAAATACTCTGAATCAGGACCTAAAAAAGATGTGGGAGCAATAAAAAGTTTCTCTCTTTGGTCAGAAGATAAAAAACATAGATTATTATGCAGCATAAATGACAGAGTAGGCATCGGGTCATTCAACAATATACCCGATAATATGCCCACGATATTTACCGAGTCATACGGTAAGACATATTTTAATCTTATTAATGGCAATGGATTGCATTTACTCAGTGAAGAGAGTGTAACATGGGAAGGCAGATATGTTTTTGTGACAATATATCATAATGCATTATCTATCACTAATAGGATTAAAACTCTGTTATTAAGGCATATATTCCCTATCAACTGGCAATAGAAAGGTTGGAAGCAGAATTCAGAACTCAGGATATTTTGTATTAATTCTGAATCCTGAATTCTGAATTCCCAAATTCATGTCACTAAATAATTTAGCAGTGAGTCATAACTATATAGCTGATTCGCCTCTTTCACCTGTTCTGATTCTTATTGTATCTTCGACGTTATATACAAATATTTTTCCATCTCCTACTTCACCGGTTTTTGCTTCTTCAATTATAAGTTTAATTATTTCTTCCACTTGATTATCTTTTGCTATTATCTCAATTTTTACTTTCGGTAGAAGATTTAGTGTAATTTCTGTACCTCGGTAATACTCCTTTCTGCCTTTTTGAAGCCCACAGCCCATAACTTGACTTATTGTAAGTCCATGAACATTGAATTTGTTGAGAGTTTCCTTAATATCTTCCAATTTGCCTGGTCTAATTACTGCTTCAATTTTTTTCATTTTCCTCACCTCATTTTTTAGCTTTGAAATTATGGTGCATGGTAATGAATATAAAATATCATACTTCAATACCATAATTTCATAAGACTGATTTAAAGATATTATAATGCGATACCTTCCTCTGCAGCGAAGTCAGGGTATGCATCTTCACCATGCTGAGATACGTCCAGACCTTCATCTTCATCCGATTCGCTTACACGCAATTTTACAAAGAGGGATATTGCCTTAAGTATAATAAATGTAAGCAGTCCGGAGAATACTAATGTAGCCAGAACACTTATAGCTTGAATTCCAAGGAGTCCGGGATTGCCATGCAATAATCCGTCTGCACCTGCCGGATTGACTTCTGTTGAAGCGAATACGCCTGTTGCCAAAGCTCCAAAGATACCTCCTATTCCATGACAGCCGAATACATCCAGAGAATCGTCATACCCAAACTTGGGTTTAAGAACGCTTATTGCAAAGTAGCTTAGAGGACTTACCAAAAGCCCAATGATAATTGCAGATAATGGTGAAACGAAGCCGGCAGCTGGTGTTATTGCAACCAACCCCACTACACATCCTGTAGCGGCACCCAGTAATGTAGGTTTTCCATGATGTATCCATTCTATGATTATCCAGGAAAGCAAAGCCGCTGCCGCTGCTGTATTTGTAACGATAAATGCACTAACTGCAAGACCGCTTGCTCCGAGTGCACTGCCTGCATTAAAGCCGAACCAGCCAAACCATAATACTGCTGCACCCAAAAGGACAAATGGTATATTATGCGGTATCATTTGTGTAGTCTTATAGCCTTTGCGTTTTCCTAAAACAATTGAAGCAACCAAGCCTGCTATACCGGAGCTGATGTGAACTACAGTACCGCCTGCAAAGTCAAGAGCACCAAGTTCTCTGATCCATCCGCCAACACCCCATACCCAATGTGCAAGAGGGTCGTAAACCAGTGTAGCCCATAGAGTTGTAAATATTAAGAAAGCAGAGAATCTCATTCTTTCAGCAAAAGCACCTGTTATAAGTGCAGGAGTAATAATTGCAAACATCATTTGATACATAGCAAATGATGTATGAGGGATTGTTCCTGCATAATCTGCATTAGGTGTGGCTCCAACTCCGTTAAATCCTAAGAAGTCAAGGCCGCCGATTATTCCGCCTTTATCAGCACCGAATGCAAGTGTGTAGCCTATGAGAACCCATTGGATAGAAATTAATCCAATCATTACAAAAGAATTCATCAATGTGTTAAGTACGTTCTTTTTTCTAACCATTCCACCATAAAAGAATGCCAACGCAGGTGTCATTAAAAATACAAGGGCTGTTGATATCATGGAAAAGGCAGTATCGCCAGTATCAATTATTGCATCCCCTTCAGCAAAAATCATCATAGGTATGCTTAATACCGAAAATAGGCTTATAAAAAATGTAATAAATTTCTTGTTCATATCGATTCCTCCATTAATTCAAAATGTGTTTAATGTTATAATTTCTCTAAATAAAAAGTTGGAATTATCGACATTGATAATTTAAATTGGAGCTCCAATGAGAATCACTTCGGTGGGATTCCTTACAAAATAATGATTAAAGACTTACTCTTTAACATTCATAAAGAGAAAATAAAAAAGCCCACCTGCATATAAATACGGGTAAGCATCTTTACTTACTTGAAAAAATTATTCAACTTTGTTTCATTATATCAGATTGATTTTTATTATGCAATAGTTATTTTATTTTTTTTAATATACACTTTTAATTATTTATAAAATCTGATATATTAAATATTAAAGCTAAAATACCGTTAATAATTTGAAAGGCGGTTATTTAATGTCTGGAGAGAAGTATATAGTAGCAGCTGCTGACAATCCTAGTCAAATTTCAATAAGAAACATACTAAATCCATACGGATTTATGTTCTTGGCTAATTGTTCGGATTCTATTTCGCTTCTAAGGCTTATTAGAAGTTATAATCCGGATTTTGTTGTTATAGATATGGGACGGCAGCTAAATGAAATTTTACCTGTTATAGATACAATAGACGATGAGATGCTGTGTGCATGTATATTGGTTGGTCAAAACTATGATGTGGAAATTGACTATCTGCTGGAAAAATCAAAGGTAGTAACTCTTTTTCCAAAGCCGTTAAACAAGGATTTATTTATCCATACTGTAGAAATGTCTCTATTAAGTTTTAAAAGAATTTCCATACTGGACAGAAAGCTTCGTGAAATGACTGAGAACTATGAAACAAGAAAAGCTGTGGAACGGGCTAAATGGATACTTATGGAGAGGGAAGGCATTAGTGAAAACGAAGCCTATGAGAGAATAAGGAAAAAGAGTATGGACACACGAACTCCAATTAAATCATTAGCTGAAGCAATTATTTTTTCCTATGAACTAAGGAAGGATTAAATGTTACTTCTTATTTTGATTGTGTTTTCACCATATAAAAATCAATTAATTTTTATACGGTTAAGAGTTTGTTTGTACCTAAAGGAATGATTAAAAAAATAAAGGGGAGATTTAAGTGTTAGAATTTGAGCAATTTAAACTCGAAATTGAAGATTTAACAAAAGAACTTGGAGAAATGGGGGCTTCACTTTGACATCGCCAGATTAGACGATGAAATAGCGGAGTTAGAGCAAAAAGCAGCAGAGCCTGATTTTTGGAACGATTTAGAAAATTCTCAAAAGGTTTTACAGAAGCTTAAGGTTGTTAAAGCCAAAGTTGATGGCTATAACGGACTTGTTACAGATTTGGACGACTTAAAGACATTAAACCAGTTAGGAATAGAAGAAGAGGACGCAAGCGTAATAGATGAGGTTTCTTCAGGTATTCAAGCATTAAAAGCTAAACTTAACAAGCTTAAATTGGAAACACTTCTTACCGGTCAGTATGATAAGAATAATGCCATTTTAACCCTTCATGCAGGTGCAGGTGGAACAGAGGCACAGGACTGGGTACAAATGCTTTTGAGAATGTATACCAGATGGGCTGAGGAAAAGGGATATGAAGTAAAAATACTTGATTTCTTAGATGGTGAAGAGGCAGGTATAAAGAGCGTTACTATTCATGTGATAGGTGAAAATGCATATGGATATCTGCGGTCGGAAAAAGGAGTACACAGATTGGTCAGAATATCTCCATTTGATGCATCAGGAAGAAGACATACTTCCTTTGCATCATTAGATGTAATGCCTGAGCTTGCTGATGATGTGGAAGTTGAAATAAATCCTGACGATCTAAGAGTTGATACGTACAGAGCCAGTGGTGCTGGAGGACAGCATATCAACAAGACTGAATCGGCAGTCAGAATTACCCATATACCTACTGGAGTGGTTGTAGCATGTCAGACAGAAAGATCCCAGTTTCAAAACAGGGATACTGCCATGAAGATGCTTAAATCAAAGCTGTTGGAGATTAAAGAGCGTGAACAGAAAGAAAAAATAGAAGATTTGAAGGGCGTTCAAATGGACATTGCATGGGGAAGCCAAATTAGATCCTATGTTTTTTGTCCATATACCCTTGTAAAGGACCATAGAACCAATTTTGAAGTTGGGGATGTTAATGCTGTTATGGATGGAGAAATTGACGGATTTATAAACTCCTTCCTGTCAAGTAACGCAGATAAAAAGTAACTACTGGTATAGGTGTTGTCATGACTTCAAATAGCATAAGTGTAGTTGGAACTGGTAAACTTGGAAGCAGTCTTGCTATAGCATTGAAATCAAAAGGCTTTGAAGTTTCAGGGTTATATAGTATTGGGGGGGATTCCCAAAGAAAACTATGCAAACGGTTAGGAATCTGCCTTAATAATGATTTGATTGAATCGGTATCAAGCTCGAATATTATTTTTATTACTGTACCTGATTCTCAAATAGCAAATGTTTCAAGACTAATATCACAGTCTGCAAATGTAGAAAGTATAAAAAATAAATATGTTTTCCATATGAGTGGTGCTCTTACATCGGATGAGCTAGTTGAGTTGGGAAGTTTGGGAGCCGTAACAGGCTCCTTGCATCCTATTCAGACATTTGCAGGCATATCAGGTCCGGAAATATTCGAGGGGGTTTATTTCGGGTTTGAAGGCTCTTGTGATATTTATCCTGTTGCTAAGTATCTGGTCGATGCTTTAAACGGAAAGATTGTTAGCATAGAAAAGGAAATAAAGCCTATATATCATGCCTGTGCGTGTATAATATCCAATTTTACAGTTACGCTATCTTATATGGTTGAGAAACTTATAAGGATAATGAAGGTTGAAAATGAAATAGGTATTAATGCATTTATGCCGTTATTAAAGGGGACTGTTCAAAATATTGAGAAGTGGGGGAGCGTCAAATCCCTTACAGGTCCAATTTCCAGGGGCGATCTGAATGTTATAAGGGGACATGCTGAAGCTTTAAATGATAAGTGTGGTGACATGGAAAGAGAACTATATAGGATCATGGGGATTGCAACAGCTGACCTGGCTTTGGAAAAAGGAAGTATTGATGAACAGACAAGGTTGTTGATAAACAGTCTGTTGAGCCATGAGCCGAAACTATAGAAGGGTGATGATAGCCATAGAAATCGATAGTTTGAAAGAGTTGCTTAAAAATGTCAAGGACGGGCAGTTAAATATTGATGAAGCGGTTGAAAGGCTTAAAACATTACCTTTTGAGGATTTAGGTTTTGCCAAGGTAGATCATCATAGAAACCTGAGAAATGGATATCCTGAAGTTATTTATTGTGAAGGTAAGACAAATGATCAGATTAAGGCAATCATATTAAAGCTTATGGAGAATAACAATAATATTATGGCAACCCGTGCCAAACCGGAAGTTTTCCAAATGGTTAAAGAGATTACTGAAGATGCTGTATATTATGAAAGTGCCAGGATCATAGTGGTTAAGAAAAGAGAAGTGTTAAAGTCTACCAGAGAAATTGCGGTTGTTACTGCAGGAACATCTGATATACCTGTTGCAGAAGAGGCGGCTGTTACAGCCGAAACTATGGGTAATTCTGTAGTTAGAGTATATGATGTTGGAGTCGCAGGAATACATAGACTGTTTGCAAAATCAGAGATACTTCTAAAAGCTAATGTTTTGGTTGTTGTTGCAGGCATGGAAGGAGCTCTTGCAAGCGTAGTAGCAGGTATAGTAGACAAGCCTGTTATAGCCGTCCCCACCAGTATTGGCTATGGAGCGAGTTTTGGTGGATTGTCTGCACTTTTGACTATGCTTAACAGCTGTGCCAGTGGAATAGGAGTAGTAAATATTGATAACGGTTTCGGAGCAGGTTTTTTAGCATCAATGATAAATAGATTATAATTAAGGAGAAGGGCTATGAAGGTTCTTTATTTTGATTGCTTTTCAGGAATAAGTGGTGACATGACGGTGGGTGCTCTGCTCGATTTGGGAATTGATAAGGATCTATTTATTGAGGAGTTAAGGAAATTAAATCTGGGAGGATATGAAGTACGCATTGAAAAAACAACAAGGCAGGGGATTGCGGGGACTGATTTCAATGTTATTGTTAATGAGGAGTATGATGACCTGGTTAAGCGCATGGAAAGAAACGGTCATATAAAAAGGGATGTGCCAATGGAGCATGACCACAGTCATGACCACTGCTACGACCATAACCATAATCACAATCATGGTCATGATAACCAGCATAATCATCATGAGCATAATACAAGAAACCTTATGGATATTGAGGCACTAATTGATGCAAGCACCTTAAAGAAAAGTATAAAGAATATGAGCAAGAGGGTATTTAGAGAGATAGCAAGAGCTGAAGCAAAGGTGCATAACAAAAGCATAAATGAAATTTATTTTCATGAGGTGGGTGCCGTAGATTCTATTGTGGATATAGTCGGAACTTCCATTTGTCTTGATCTTTTAGGAGTTAAAGATGTATATTGCTCTCCCCTCCATGATGGACAAGGTTTTATAGAATGTGCACATGGAATTATACCGGTCCCGGTTCCTGCGGTTATGGAAATATTGTCAAATTCGCAGATTCCTTTGGTTATTGAAGATGTTAAAACTGAGCTCATTACACCTACCGGTGCGGGTATTGTAAAGACATTGTGCAGAAATTTCGGCAGCATGCCTGTTATGATCATCGACAAGGTAGGCTATGGTTTCGGTAAAAGAGATACAGGCAGACTAAATGCTTTAAGAGTGGTTCTAGGAACTATTTTAAGCCATGACAGCCTGATGGAGGATATGGTGCTTTTAGAAACCAATATAGATGATACAACTTCTGAAATTCTGGGATTTACAATGGAAAAGCTTTTTGAAAACGGTGCCGCAGATGTATTCTATACATCAATTTATATGAAGAAAAACCGTCCTGCTTATATGCTGTCAGTATTGTGCAAAAAACAGGATGAAGAGAAAATGGCGGATATAGTTTTTAGGGAAACTTCCACAATAGGGGTTAGAAGAAGTGTTGTTAAAAGACATGTTATGGAAAGAGAAGTAATAAAGGTAAATACAGATATTGGTGATGTGAGAGTAAAAATATCCATCAGGGGAGATATTAAAAAGGTTATTCCGGAGTATGAGGACTGCAGGAACATTGCCATAAAGAAAGGTATGCCGCTTATATCGGTTTATGAACAGGTTAACAGGCATATGGATATGGAAATACAAGACACGAAAAACAGTTATAAAGGGAATTAATATGTCTTATAATAAGTTTTCGAATTATTTGAGAAAAAAATATGGAACCAAAGTTTATAAGATACCCGTTAATATTCCGGTTACATGCCCTAATAGGGACGGTACACTTGGAACAAGCGGGTGTCTTTTTTGCGGTGATGAAGGAGCAGGGTTTGAAAATCTATCAAACCAGCTTTCAGTGAAAGAGCAAATACAAATTAATATCAGGTATATAGGAGAAAAGTATAAGGCTGAAAAGTTTATTATATATTACCAGAATTATACAAATGCTTATCTGCCAATGGAAAGATTCAAAGAATACATTAATGATTCATGCTCGGATGGTGTTGTTGCCATATATATTTCTACCAGGCCAGACTGTATAAATGATATGCAGCTATCTTTTTTGGAGGATGTGAAAAACAACTCGAATATTGACATTGTTATTGAGCTTGGCCTGCAAACTGTGAATTATCACACTCTGAAGGCTATTTCAAGGGGACATCTTTTAGCTGAGTTTATTGATGCTGCAATTCGCATAAAAAAACATGGTCTGGATACATGTGCACATTACATAGTTGATCTCCCGATGGATAACATGGATGATGTGATGGAGGGTGCAAGGATATTATCTGCTTTGGGGGTAGATCAGGTGAAGTGCCATTCCATGTATATTCTGGAGGGTACAGGGATGGGTGACTTGTACAAAAAAGGGCTTATTGAGCCTGTATCTCTCGAAGAATATATAGAGAGAATTATTACATTCCTGGAATTTTTATCGCCTGAAATTGTTGTTCAGAGACTTATTGGAAGGGCACCAAAAGAGAGATCCCTTTTTTGCAACTGGGGGACAAGCTGGTGGAAAATACAGGATATGATTGAGGCGAAAATGCGTGAAGAAAACAGGTATCAGGGTTTGAAATTCAATTACCTCAACGGCAGTGCATGCAGCTGCTTATTTGAAGGTATGTAATAATTTAAATTATCTTTCGATAAAATCAAATATGCTTTGCATATATCAATAAAATCCTATATAATAATTAAATGATTAAAGGGGTCAATGGATTTTGCTCTCTAAGTTTAATAAAGTAATTAATGTAAGGAGTTGTTATTTTTGAACCATGAATTGATAATAGTGCTTGATTTTGGAGCTCAATATAATCAGCTAATTGCCAGAAGAGTGAGGGAGGCAGATGTGTATTGTGAGGTTTTACCTTACAATGCTTCTATTGAGAAAATAAAATCATTAAATCCAAAGGGTATAATATTTTCAGGAGGTCCTGCATCTGTGCTTGATGAGGGTGCACCTTTCTGTGACAAGGAAATATTCAATCTTGGAGTACCTATTCTGGGCATATGCTACGGAATGCAACTGATGAGTGTGATGCTGGGGGGAAGCGTTGAAAAAGCAGCGCAAAGGGAATACGGTAAGAATGATATTACTCTTAACACTGAGGGGAAACTCTTTAGTGGAATAGACAAGGATACTACATGCTGGATGAGTCACACTTATTATGTGAGCAAGCTTCCCGAAGGATTTACTTGTATTGCATCATCAGGTAATTGCTGCAATGCTGCAATGGAAAACAAAGAAAAGAAATTCTATGGAGTACAGTTTCACCCGGAAGTTTCCCATACGCCTAGGGGAATGGATGTTTTAAGAAACTTTTTATATAATGTGTGCGGTTGTTCCGGAGATTGGATAATGTCATCCTTTGTTGAACAGTCTATAAAGGCAATAAAGGAAAAGGTTGGGGATAAAAAAGTTTTGTGTGCACTATCAGGCGGTGTGGATTCATCTGTAGCAGCTATTATGATTCATAAGGCTATAGGAAAGCAGCTTACATGTATTTTTGTCGATCATGGCCTTCTTAGAAAATATGAGGGAGATCAGGTTGAACAGATATTTAAGGAGCAGTTTGATTTAAATCTCATAAGAGTGAATGCGGAAGACAGATTTTTAGAAAAGCTTTCAGGCATTTCGGAGCCTGAGACTAAGAGAAAAATAATAGGTGAAGAATTCATAAGAGTTTTTGAAGAAGAAGCTAAGAAGATCGGAAAAGTGGATTTTCTTGTTCAAGGAACCATTTATCCCGATGTTATTGAGAGCGGAGTCGGTAACGCAGCAGTTATAAAAAGTCATCATAATGTAGGCGGTCTTCCTGATTATGTTGATTTCAAAGAAATAATAGAACCATTAAGAAATCTATTTAAGGATGAGGTAAGACGAGTAGGTGAAGAACTGGAAATACCGGCCGAAATAGTATGGAGACAGCCTTTCCCAGGACCCGGTTTGGCAATAAGAATCATTGGAGATATTACGAAGGAAAAACTGGAGATTCTTAAGGACTCGGATCACATTTTCAGAGAAGAGATTGCAAATGCAGGCCTGGACAGAAAAATAAATCAATATTTTACAGTGTTGACAGGAATGCGTAGCGTTGGCGTTATGGGTGATGAAAGAACTTATGATTACACATTGGCCTTAAGGGCAGTAACAACTACCGACTTTATGACAGCTGACTGGGCAAGAATACCATATGATATTTTAGAAAAGATATCCAACAGGATAGTAAACGAGGTAAAGCATATAAACAGAATTGTTTATGATATCACAAGCAAGCCGCCGGCTACCATCGAGTGGGAATAAATTGAAAAACTCTTAAAACCCAGTAATAATGCGGGTTTGCAGGATTTCAAAACCCTCGTTGATAAGATTTTGATAAGATTGCACTTGAACACCTTTATCGGATGTATCAAGTGGTTTGTGGGTAAAGAGTAATTTCTGAAGGCTCACAAAAAACACCATATTAACATTAAACCCCGTACTGACGGAATAAAGTCAGTACGGGGTTTTTGTCGTTTGCAGGGTTATTTCAGTTTATCCTTAAAGGCTTCTACAAAGGCATCGCTGAGTTCCTGTGACGGAACTTTCGCCCAATGCTGCGTGGTATCTTTTTCGGGATAAGTATAGCGCCACTCATCGTATTGCTCTTTAGAAATCTCGCCGTTTCTGTATTTTTCAGCCTGTTCTGCCCAAGTGGTAAGCATTTGGAAAACAGAGCGATCAATATTCGGCTTGTTACCGTCAAAGACGATATGCACTTCGTTTTCATTCTTCTCCACTCTTACGCCGTGCAAATCCTCAACGGCAAAAAGAGTATGTATAAAGCCAAGATCACTGTCAATATCGGGAATTCTGAGCGCCAAAGGCGAAACCTCAAGTACGCCTGCAAGAGCCTTTACTAAATCTTCTTTCGGCGTTCTTGATCCTGATTCATACTGTGCCATACGAATGTCAGCAGTTTTTTGCGGAAAGCCCACAGCCTGACCGAGCCATTTTTGAGTCATACCCCTTAAATTCCTAAAGAAACGGATTCTTTCACCGATTGCCATTGCGTTTCCTCCTAACGATCTATTGATAATATACATTATACAGATACGCTTAGTGTATGTCAAGACTACAAAAACAAAAAAGTTTAATATTTTCTCGAAAACCACTTGACTTTACGGAATTTGCTTAGTATAATGATGATACAGACTTAAACTAATTAAGTTAAGTTGGTAAAAACTGAATAACCGTCGTACACCACGGTAATGGCGTACCCGCCCGGGCAAATCGGAAGGCGGTCAGAAAGTATTCCGACACGAAATAAGGATGAATATTTTTAAAGGAGGTGATTTTATGACAGATAAAACTTTTATGCGAGCAGATGAAGTTGCAGAGGAACTTGATGTATCAAAGGCTTATGCCTACAAGATTATCCGACAGCTCAACGATGAACTGAGTGCAAAGGGGTTTATTACAGTTGCAGGGCGTGTCAGCCGACAGTATTTTAGTGAAAGAATTTACGGAGCAGAAAGGAGAGATGATTAATGCCCGTTTACAAGAATAAGGACAACGGCACTTGGTATGTGATGACGCAGTATACCGACTGGAAAGGCGAACGCAAACCAAAGTGCAAGCGTGGCTTTGCCACAAAGCGAGAAGCACAGGACTGGGAACAGAAATTTCAGCAGCAAAGCTCAGGAGATTTGGATATGCCCTTTTCTGCCTTTGTTGAAATTTATTGCAGAGAACAGCAGCCACGATTAAAGGAAAGCACTTGGCAGACCAAAGAGAACATTATTCAGCAGAAAATTCTGCCGTACTTTAAAGACCGCAAAATCAACGATATTACCGCCAAAGATGTGAGAGCGTGGCAAAATGAAATGCTGGCTTATCGCAACGAGGAAAACAAGCCCTACTCATCATCTTACCTTAAGACTTTGCACAATCAGCTTTCAGCCATCTTTAACTATGCAGTCAGATTTTATGATTTACGCAGCAATCCCGCCTCAAAAGCAGGCAATATGGGCAGTGAGGAACGAAAGGAAATGCTGTTTTGGACGAAGGAAGAGTATCAAAAGTTTTCCGAGGTGATGATGGATAAACCGCTTTCCTACTATGCATTTCAAATGCTTTATTGGACAGGTATCCGTGAGGGTGAATTACTTGCTCTTACCCCTGCCGATTTTGACTTTGAAAAAGGAACGGTAAAAATCAGCAAGACTTATCAGCGTTTGAAAGGTCAGGATGTTATCACCTCACCGAAAACAAAGAAAAGCAACCGTACTGTGCAAATGCCTGATTTTCTTTGTACCGAAATGCAGGAATTTTTCAGTATGCAGTACGGGCTGAAAAAGAAAGACCGTGTTTTTACCGTTACCAAAAGCTATCTGCACCACGAGATGGAAAGAGGGGCAAAAGAAGCTGGGGTAAAGCGTATTCGTATCCACGATCTTCGCCACAGCCATATCAGTCTTTTAATTGATATGGGATTTTCCGTCGTTGCTATTGCTGACCGAGTGGGACACGAAAGCATAGAAATCACTTACCGTTATGCTCATCTATTCCCGTCAAAACAAAAGGAAATGGCAGTTAAACTTGATTTTATGAATAAAGGAGTGTGATGATATGTCAGCTAAAAATGTAGACCGCCACAACCGTTTCCGCAGTATTACCGTAGGATTTCGAGTATCACCCGAAGAACAGGAAGAACTCAACAGAGCAGTTGCTCTTTCGGGACTGCCGAAACAGGAATACTGTTACCGCAAGTGTATGGGGCGTGAGGTAGTGGTTCAGCCAAATCCGAGAGTTTATAAGGCGCTGAAAACGCAGATGGCATTTATCCTTGAGGAATTACAGCGTATTTCCGCAGGTGAGAATGTCCAAACGGAACTGCTCGACACTATTGACCTTATCGCCTTTATAATGCACGGATTGAAAGGAGAGAATGCAAATGAATGATAAAAAAGAAATGACTGCCCGAACATCATCTGTTGGCGCAGATGAAAGGCAGTCACTCAATGTATCTGTTAATAGTATAGCCGCATATCACTTGAAAATCAACACTTTTATTTTGAAAGGCGGTGGTATGAATGGCTGAACTTAAAATTATCAGTATGGATGAAGTACAGAGTAAGGAAGTGAACTGGCTCTGGTATCCATATATTCCATACGGAAAAATCACAATCATTCAGGGCGATCCCGGCGAGGGCAAAACAACTTTGGCGTTAAGACTGGCGGCGCTTCTCTCTAAAGGAGAAGCACTGCCCTATGACGATACCGAGCGTGAGCCTGTTAAAATCATCTATCAAACTGCCGAGGATGGACTGGAAGATACCATCAAGCCGAGATTAGAAGCGGCTGAAGCAGACTGTACTCAAATCAAAGTCATAGATGAATCGGAAGCTGTACTTAGTATGCTGGATGAACGAATTGAAAAAGCAATTATAGAAGTCGGTGCAAGGGTGGTAATCCTTGATCCGATTCAGGCGTATGTCGGCGCAAATATCAATATGAACAACGCCAATGAAGTCCGTAATGTGATGGCACAGCTTGGAAGAATCGCAGAAAAATATGACTGTGCAGTTCTGCTTGTCGGTCATATGAACAAAGGTAGCGGTAACAAATCTTCTTACCGTGGACTTGGTTCCATTGATTTTCAGGCTTCGGCGAGAAGTGTTTTGATTGTTGGGAGAATTAAAGACAATCCGCAGGTCAGAGTGATGGTGCAGGACAAGTCTTCCCTTGCACCCGAAGGTGAAGCGATTGCCTTTGAACTGGACAAAGAAAACGGATTTAGTTGGCTCGGTCATTACGATATCTCAGTTGATGATTTGTTAAGCGGTATTCCGAAAGAAAAGAAATCCGAACAGGCTGAAAATTTAATACTCGAATATCTTTCCAAGGGCAAATATCCACAGCAGGCATTGCTGAAAAAAGCACAGGCGGTAGGTATCTCCAAGCGTGTGTTGGACGAGGCAAAGAAAGCGCTGAATGTCCAATCGGTTAAAGAGGGCAGTCAGTGGTACTGGCAGCTTCCCGAAAAAACAGAGTGAAGCTTTTCAAGGTTGCAACATTGCAAAGGCAGGCATATCTGCAACCTTGCAATGTTCCTTTTTCGGGAAGTAATAAAGTTTGGTGGAGAGTGCAGAGAGCACCTTTTCAAAGGTGTTCTTTGCCCCTCGGAGAGCCCACGACATCTTTGCAGCCGAAGTGCTGAAAGTGTCATAGTGGGTTACACACTTTGAAAAAGTTGTGTAACTGCGGCTCCCCGAAAATACACCTGCGAAAAGGAGTGAGAAAATGGCAATACAAAACTTCAGTGTCGCCCGTATCGAAACCCGTACAAGAGCGACAGTTGGTAAGTTTGAGCGACACATCGAGCGTAAAAATGACAGCTATGAAAATATGAATGTTGACCTCTCCCGTACTCCTATGAATGTAAGTTTTAAGAGATGCGGAGAGTTGACTTATAACGAACATCTTGACAAAATGATTGGCGCAGGAATGGTATCACTGAAAGGATTAAAACCTGATGCGACGGTCTTTGACGAGATGATTATGGATGTAAACACCGATTATTTTGAACAGAACGGCGGCTATGAATATGCCTGCCGATTCTATGAAGAAGCTTTCCATTTTGCAGAAAAGCTTTACGGTAAAGACAATATTGTATCTGCTGTAATGCACGCTGACGAACTGAACACAGCAATGACTGAGAAGTACGGTAGACCGATTTACCACTATCATCTGCATATTATGGCTCTGCCGGTGGTGGACAAGGAGGTGCGCTGGACGAAACGATGTAAAGATCCCGAACTGGTCGGAAAAGTGAAAGAAGTCATTCATCAGGTGAGCCATTCAAAGAAATGGAAGTCCGAAAAGGCTCTTGATGAAAACGGAAATCCGATTCTGAACAGCAAAGGAAAACAAGTCTATCACGCTTCCTACAGCATATTGCAGGACAAGTTTTATGAACATATGCAGGAAGCTGGCTTTAACGGATTCAGTCGTGGAGAGCGTGGAAGCACCGCTGAAAACTTGGCTTCACTTGAATTTAAAATCAAGAAAGACAAAGAGAAACTATCAGATCTTCAAGAAAAAATCGCTGGAGAACAGGTACGGTACGAAGAAAATCACAATGCCTTTATGACCTTTAATGAGATCGACAGCTCAGGTAAAAAGTCTTTTACAGGCAAATATACCGTGTCGGCTGATGACTACGAGAAGCTGACAACCCTTGCAAAACAAAGCTACTCAGCAGTGTCTGAAGCAAAGAAATTGCAGGAAGAAAATCGGTATCTCACGAGACAGATATGGTCATTACAGTCGGAAGTTTCACGGCTTAAAACTGCCTTATCTGAGCTGACGGAAAAGTGCAGACCGTATCTTGAAGCATTAAAAGCGGCTCCAAAGGCGGTAAAAGAATTTATAGACGGTATCCTTGAGAGGTTCAAAAAGCAGGAAAAGAGCATTTATTATGAACCGATTCCTGCACCGAAAACACAGTCCCAAGAGCGTGGAAAACACTCAAAAAATAAAAATTATGAAAGGTAGGAAAACAAAATGACAAAGACGATTTTTGAAGAAATGGGCGGGAGTTATGAGATGCAGGGAGATTATTATCTCCCTTGCCTCTCACTGCCCGAAGAAGAACAGAAACCAGTAGGTGTGTGGGGACAGCGGCACCTGAGGCATATTAAGGAGCATAAAAGGACTCTTTATGCGAATCTGCTGACTTCCTGCAAGCTGAACAGTTACCTTGCTGATATTGACGAACAGGCAGAGGAAATGTTTTCCCGGCTGGTAAAACAACTGGCGGAAAAAGAAAATGTAACGGAAAAGCTTAAGGCTGAAAATCAAATGCTGTGGGTGCAGAAGATGAATAATATCCGCAGCAGAGCAACTGAGATTATCAATACAGAGCTTATTTACGCATAAGATAAAACGGCGGTAGGGATTCACCCTCTACCGCCATTTTCTTATTGATTATTTTCTGTATCATCACGGGTGATTTTATAGTATTCTAAAACATCGTTTATTTCTTTATCATCACATATAAGATCACCATCTTTGAATTTGTTTAAGGCAATAATCGCTTTCGCCCTTTCAAGTTTATCTGGTGGCAACGCATTGAATTTCTCCCACCACTCACTCGTTAAATCACAATCGTTCTTTGTTACAGTAGTATACCTATCGGCAAGACGCTTACGAAGATCGGCATCATATATTCTTCGATATATGATAAAAGTTTCCGGCATCCAAAGGATTTTCATAAACTCATTAATATCACGTCCAAATGCTTCTTCAAAGAATTCGACACCACGTCCGATTTTACCTTTTGTAGAATTAAGCACGGCTTGGACTGCACGAATAAATTTTCTGTTCCAATGTTTACCGATGTAATCACGGTTCATAAAGAACTCTTTATCGTTTATCGGATGGTACTTCATCGGGAACGAGTATATGCTTGCTCCCAATTCTTCGCACAAATCCACATTCATTCTCAGACGGTAGTAAAGTTCTTCAGGCTTGTCCTCGAAATTATATAAAAGATAGTTAGACAAATTTTTTATCCCACTACCTACCGCCGTGCGAATGGATTGTTCGTAAATATCTTTTAAATTCCAATGGTCAAAAGCTATACGTAAAGGATAAATATTCACCTCTGACAATTTATCCATATTGGATTTTGTAATCAAGCGAGAATCAATACCTTGGTTGAAATCCACAATACGCTTCCTCTTTGAAGGTTTATGGGTTTTATCGTACAACGGACGCACATATTCATCCAAACCCAAAATATCTTCTTTAGAAGCAGTATAGTAATAAAGGCAATGAGCTTCTTCCAATTTAAGATATAGTTCTGTTTTTTCTGCATCATCTTTTAGCTTTTCCATTATTTCTTTATAGATAGAAATTGCTTTACGGATATATGCACGGTCATTGTACGAATCCTTGAGATTATTAATCATTATCTCGTATTCATTTGGTGGGGTATAAGTTGCACCAACTCCAAAACCACAATCTCTGATTTCATCAATGATTTGATTATAACATTTTGATGCCAAAACATTGTTATCAAGAAGAAGCAAATCTTTTCTTGCTCCAAAGCGTTTGTCAGTGTGTTGAATCCGCTGTCTAAGATTTATGTAATCACAATATTGCGGCTCAAGTTTGGGTACTGCGCAGAATTTGCACTTATTTACGCAACCTCTTGTCATATAAGCAAAATAAGCGTTATTTGCGGGATAAATATAGTCTATCTCTTCCAGAATAGAGTAATCAAGAGGGAGTTCGTCTATTATAAGGGGATTACCAGGATCAATATCACCTGGATGATTGAGTAACCCTACAAATGGGCGTATTCCTGTTGCTTCATACACTTCTTCCGAAAGCAGTGATGACATAATACCGCCTACCATAACATCTTCCGGGTTCTTGCAAAGTTGTTTGGCAAAGTTGATCGTATCAATGGTAATATCCCAATAGAATGTAAATAATGTAGTAATACCTACTTTATCAAATCTTGGATTGGTAAAATACTCTTTGTCTTTATATTTTTTTCGGTATTCTTTTACTGCATCAAGTACAATTTCATCCTCAAAGATAGGATCGGACTCAAGGATTGCGTACTTGCCAAGTTTTATAAAATTAAAAAGCGTAGGATAATAGTTTTTCCAAAAAACCTCGGGAAAAATAATAGAAAGATGGTTTATTAAATCCTCGCAAATCAACTCTACCGCTAAAGAACGCATATCGCCTTTATAAAAACGAACATCGTCTCCAACCATACGATAATAAGTTGCCAGTTTCATTAGCCCCATCGGGGGGTATTTATTCTTGTAGTTGGGCTCAATGAGCAAAACTTTTCTATTCATAGGGTGTTATCTCATCTCTTCTTTTATTTTATCGATAATCTGCTCTGCAATATCCTTTGGAGCAATATCGGTGATAATGGATAAAATTTTGCCGACTAATTTACGTTCACTTCTTGAAAGCTTAGACATACCACTTGTAACAAATGATTTTTTCTTATCGTTGTCATCAAGCGTAACGGTAGTTGTTTCAGCTTGCTTTTTCAGCTTATCAGCCTCGTATTTCTGTGCAATGTTTTTTCTAACTATAGATAAAGGAGAAGTGCTGTCGTTGGTGTCGAATTTATCCAAACGTTTACGGGCATCTTCGGCAGTTTTCTTAGCTTTATCAATGTCAAATTGAAGTCTTTGACGCTCTTCTTCATTGACAAAACCTTGCTCTGTCTCTTTCTTCTGATATTCGGCGACTTTGCTAAGATATTCTTCTTGACGTTTATAGTCATTTTTGACACGATTAGCCTCATAATAAAGCTTGTGCAACACATCGTAAAAATACTCTCGCAACAGATCTTCAAACAAAACACGGGTTTCGTTTTCATTAAAATAATCACGCTGGGAGTTAGGGATAAGTTTACTGCTTACAGCAAATACTTCGCCTACAAAATAATAGTTGCCTCGATTTTCTTTGAAAAGAGGCTGAAGTGCATCATCATTTCCAAGCTGGATATTAGCACTTCGGATACGCAAACCTCGCATATGATTTATAATTGGAATTTGCTTTTCAAAACGTGATAAACCTACCCACATCCAAGCAATCAAATTACCGGAAGCATCTCGGAAATCTTTGAATTCTAAACGAGAGATTTCGTCATAATTTTTCAAAGAAGCACCACTTTGTTCTTTGAGCTTAGTGGTGTACTCTTTGAAAATTGGCAATCCATTCACTCTAACGCAATATTCATCAATAGTATAATTGATAGACTTTGCGTGATTATAGATTTGGCTGCGAAGAATAAATGTGTTTTTATAAGGAACTGGAACTACAAAGCTGAGATAGTCACGAACTTTTACATCATTCAGAAGATCGGTATTTTCTTTGTTAATATCAAACATCTCAACCTCAAAATAGTGTTCCTCTTTTGCTTCGGGTTCGGTAGAATACGTTATAATAGCGTCCCAAATTTCATCAAGGGTATATTTTTGATTTTCTATAAGCATTGCTCGCATCTTCTGGGCGTCACAAGTCATAATAGACTTGGCAGATTCGCCCAGATAGCTTGTTGAGAATTTTAATGTTTTACAATATGCCAAACCGCAAAGACGACCGATACCACGAAAACCTTTGTTTTTACCGATTTCTTTATTGCTGTTAGCAATGTCACCAACATCTTCGATAAAATCGGTTGTTTTAATACCAGTAGCATTATCCTTAATGCTGATGTATCGTTTCTTGCTATCTATGTATATATCGACGTATCCCTCATCAGCAGACAAGATGCCTTCTCTTATTGCAAGATCAATTTGATCACAAGCATTTTGTATATATTCTCTGTAGATAACCTTGGAGTCAGAGTACATACCCGTTGTTAGGTTATCAAGTATGTTTTTACCTACTGTAGCCATAACTATCTCCTTACTTAAATTGCTTATAAATCGGTTTCGGGAATTTGATATTAAGCAATGAACGGAAAATTGGATTTTGAATGATGTATTCACCCTGCTTTAGACGAGTCATCATAGTTTTATAAACAGACGGAATACTCTTATAATCGCTTTTGGTGACTTCGATTGAGTTTGTACGACCATAAGCGTGAGTGGAGCAGTTACCGGTTACTCTATCGTGAATAGCACTTCTGAACTGCTCTGCGGCAAAGAGGACAACTCCGAGAGAACGTCCACGTTCTGCAACATCAAGCACTTGTCTAAGGATAGGAGAATTCTTCGGTGTTTCCTTTGAAGCATATTTGTTTAATTCATCGATAAAGATTACAATTCTTGAAGGCGGATTTACACCTTCTTCTCCGGCATACTGGCCTAACTGTAAATCATAGATTGTACGGATTGCATCGCCGAATACATATGCCTGTTTATCTTCAGAGAGCTTGGCAATATCAATAACGTGCACTTCGTTTTTCTTAATATATTTTAGGGCATCACCAATACGAGTTTCGCCTTCATCTTCACGAACATCTCTTGCAAAAATCTTGTTATCCGTAATACTCTTGTTGATAATACGATAAAATTTTCTCCAGCTTGCTACAGGGATTTCTTTATCTTTTCCAGATGTTTCTGTAGAACACTTTTCCTTAACTGCTTCAAGAAACTCCTGCCAATTGCTGATTTGATTAAATTTACCTTGTCCCGACATAATATAGCTGATAATCGCTTCCATTGTTAGAGTAGAATCATCAATGTTAGCAAACATTAAGTCGAGATTTTCCTTATCGTATTTATAAATGTACTTGAATTTTTTGGCTTTCTTCTTTTTGATATTGTCGGCGACTTCTTCGGGAGTCATATAAGTATTCCAATGACGTGTCTTTGGGATGGAATAAGGATAGTAATACTGAACATTTTTGAAAGGTTCAGCAGCCAATCCCAATTGTTCGTATTTGGCAAAAGTATCTTTTCGAGCTTGTTCGGGATTACGCTCATCAGAGAAGTCATTTAACTGATCAATAGCAAGTAAGTCTTTGCCTTTAACATTGAAAAGTACAAACGCAACACTGTCTTCGTCCTCATTCTGCGGATCTTTCTTCATATAACTATCTTGGATGGCCTTCAATAGGAACATTGCATAAGAAGTCTTTGAAGCAAGGCCGGAGATACCCGAAATATTTAAATGCGCACCTTCAGGACCGATAATGAATTTTGAATTAAGGTTTACAGGGAGTGTAACTTTCTCACATCCTTTAGTTCCCTCATACATTTCAAGATAACCACATACAAGCGGATTGCGAATATCATTAAGTCCAAGAGCGTAGTTAATTTCTTCAGCGGTTGCCAACATTACTTTTGCGTTACTTTGAAGAGGAATATAAATATTTTCGGTATTGCATACAACTTTGGCTGTAACATAATTCATTCCTACACGCAGAGTGTTTTCTTCGGCATTTACATCACCAAAATCGCTTGAGATAAAATTGGTAAGAAAGCTTGCGGCATCGGTGATGTGTGCAATATCTTCGATAACGCCATATGAAAATGAATTATTAACGTGTTGTACCTTTACGATGTCAAACGGGTTTAAGATAAGTTCGGGATCTGTCCAAAATGTAAAATCATCAATTGTTGTTGGTTTCTTTTCTGTTGCCAACACACGACCTATAATCGTATTAGCCATTTTATTTATCCTCCTCAAAACAGATGTAAAAACATTTCTGTGCTGATGTATTTGCTTTTTACATAAGACTCGGTCAAAAAGACGGGGTACAAATGGTTTGCCCAGCGGCGGTCGGTACCGTAACAGGTAGGGTTGCGTTCGTTGATAATGTTGGCGGAAAGTAGATCAATAACGTCACTATCGATGCCGTGTTCTATTTCTTCATCCATCATTATTTTTTCGACTTTAACCACCCCGTCAAAGGGCGTTTGCGTTCTACGCTTATCCCGTAAACGGATGTACCAAACGCCGAATTGAACATCACCTAAAAACTCACGATTTTCGTATCTTGCTACAGGAGTTCTGTGAAAGACAGGTAGGTCAGCAATATAGTTGGAATTTGGTTTACCTGTATGATCAAGACAACTTTCAGGGTTAAATGACTTGGAAACACCAATTACCCAACTGTAATTATGCTTAATCTTTTGGAGTGTTCTTAAATCCTCTCGACCGGATTTCATCACCTTATATTCAAGAGAGCCATCTTTGAGCAAATATGCATCTTGTCCCAAACGTTTATCCTTAACCAATTCTGCAACCATTCGTTTTTCAGCTTCAATCATATAGTCTTGTATAACAGCGACTGCTAAATTATCAAGTTTGGTGCCAGTAGATCCCGCCTTTGATGTTGAATATGGAATAATGGCGGAAAAATGCAACCCCAATCGTTTCAATTCTTCGCTTTCATTAAGCTTTTTAACCTTAGCCGCAAAATAAGCTGCATCATCCCAACCGTCAGCGTTTGCCTTATCGGGGAGAGCTAAAACCAATTCACGATAGAAACGTTCTTTTGACATTTGCTTATTTTCACGCTTACAACAACCAATGCCGATTTGCCCAGCTACAACGGGAAACACTTGCTTGTTATATGCAATGTCATCCACCTTAAAAACATGTCGTGAACCATCAAGAAAATATTTAAGCAGCGGTTTTTCGCCTACAGCTTGAAGCTTATCGGCTAAAGGTTTGAGATCAATTGGCTTTTTGTGAGAGCCAGTTTCGCCGGACTCTTTCCATTTCATTATTTTATTGGGATCATCATCGTAATCAATGGAAGGTAAACCAATGGAATCATAACTGTATTTATAGGTGTGATAGCTTTTCCCTTTAGTTTCCTTTTCTATAATTTCCATTATTTTAGGCATTGATTACACTCCTTTCTTCCATTGGGTTTCAGCAGCGATCCATTGTTGTGAAAATTCTGTTTTTGACAAAACTGCTATAAAAGGCCTTGTCAAAAACACCTTAATCGTTCTAAGCACTGTGCTGAAATCATCAGTTTGAGTGTCAATCTTCCGACAGAATGCTTTCCACTTTTTCTGCATAGCAGAATCGTCTGCAAAGCTCATAACCTGTTCAAACTGTTCAATCGTAAAGGTGTGTCCACGATTTTCAAAAGTTTTCTTCAGTGCTTCGGTGAGCACCTTGCCGTCAAAATCAAATTTATTAGCAAGATAGTAAATGTCATAATAATCCTTCATTCGGCTGGAAAATTCCATCAGACTGAGGATTGCGTCTATTTTCTCAGCAATCGTCGTTTCAAGAGAATATGTATTTACTACCGGCGCAGCGAAGTCGTCAAGCTGTGTCGGGATTTTTCTCTTTTCCTGTTTCGGCACGATAACATCACCCACACCAAAGTCTATACTAAACGGCGTTCGTGTGTTTTTAATACGAGCCACAATAGAAGCTCCGATACCGGCGTATTTCTTTGCAACTGCAATGGGTGCAATATCTTTAATTTCAAAGGTAATAAAATCATTGCCGGTGGGCGTGGATATGATTTCTTCCAGTACAGGTTTTAGCTGTTCTGGAGTATTTGGTACTCTCCGAAGAAGAAAATCAACATCTACCGTTACTCTGCTGTCAAAGTCGGTAACAGAGTAAATAAACAGACCACCTTTAAGAACGAGATTTTCCGCATATTTGGATTTTTCCAAACGGCGCAAAAATTCTTCCTGACAAAAGAGCTGCAAACAAAGCTGATAGCTTCTTCCGCTTTCGGCAGCCTTATTTTTCAGTCGTGCAAGCACGGATGCGGCAATATCAGCCATTGAGCAGCACCTCCATTACATTCATAAGTTTTGTATAAACGCCCATATCCTTTGCGTATTTAGAAAGATTTGCGAGATTCTTTTTCGGATCTGCTACATAAGCGTTGATTGCTTTGTTGAATATTTCACTATCAAGCTTTGAACGATACTTAAAGCAATCACAGATTGTTCGCTCTCGGTCATAAACTTTTAATTCAACACCATTAAAGTCACCTACAGTAGCACCGTAATGGTAAAACTCGTTCTGAACATAATAAGCTTTGATAGGGACTTCCTGCATTGCTTTGATTGCTCTTGAAAAGGAACGGGGGACAGCAACTGTCCATTCACGAGGAGCAAAGTCACTGTACCCATAATAAAATAGAGCAGACTCTACACAAACAATCCCTTGCGGCAGGAGTTTAGAAATTAGAGCTTCTTCTTTTGGCTCTTCAGCGTTAGGCAGTTTGTAAAAGCCATTGCGAATACGCTCTATATAACCTTGATTGCAAAGGGAAACGACATCATAGTTTTTTAGCCCGACGGCAACAAAGTCTGCTGTCTTCGCAATGCTTCCGACTTTATTAAAAACATCAATTGCTATTTCGTGTTTATTCAATAGTTCACCGACTTTCTGCACGCATTTTTTATTATTTGCGTGATTATAGTATAGCATTAATCGATAAAAATTACAACTATTTTTACACGATTAACAAAAAATATGCGTGTAAAAAATCAAAAAGTTATTGCAAGGCATATCGCTTTGTGCTATAATACATTTGGCAAAACCAATCCGGTTGCACTTATTCTTTTCTCGCAACCATCGGTTTTATCGCACCTGATAAGATATTGATAAATTCTCGTCGTACAGGCAGTATAATATGGATTATCAGAATAATACGAAAACTACATCACACGGTTTATAAACAAAAAGCGTTAAGTTGTAGTTCTCGGCAACGAGTGGGAATAATTTAAATTTGTTAAAGAAATTTTAATACTCCCTTAAGTAATGCAGAATAAAAAGGGGCCTAAAAACCCCTTTATATTATTGCACTTTTTTAATATATGAAAAGCATAGTGTATAACTATGCAAACGAGTTTTGGAGGTTGTATTTAATGACTATAAAAATAATTATGCTGGGAATTCTGGCGTTCATTGGCTTTATAGCGGGTAAAACAGGTTATTTGCCGGAAAATTCCGGCGTTATATTATCAAGAGTTGTCGTTAAGGTTACAGCACCTGTACTGATTTTTATAACATTGGCAGGAAACAAGATCACCAGTGAAGAGCTTAGCAATGGAATATGGATATATGTTTTAGGACTGGTATTCATGATATTTTCTTTTTTTATAGGAGCTGTCCTGAGCAAAGGCCTTAAAATGGATGTAGCAACAAAGAGTATGTTTAAAATGCATTTTGTTTTCGGCAATGTTGTTTTTCTCGCGTTTCCTCTTATAAGTTCGGTATATGACCCTGCAAATGTCAAGCTTGCGTTGACATATGCAGTTTTCTTTAATCTGGCTAATGATACTTTGTTATGGACATTGGGAATTTATTTGGTAAACAAGCATAAAGATAGTAGTTGGAAGGACAATCTAAAGCATTTAATCAATGGAAATACAATTGCATTTACATTAGGAATAATATGTATAATCATAAATTTACAGAGCATAGTAGAAAATAATGAGGTGTTTAAAGCAGTATATGATGTGGTTTATGGTACTTTAAAACCACTTGGAGAGACTACTTTTACCCTTTCAATGCTTTTTATCGGATTGATACTTTCAGAGGTTAAAATAAAAAGTAAGGATGATTTGTTAAAAAGATATCCATCCCTTATCCTTAGTGTGTTTAAGCTTCTGATAATACCAATTTTTGCTTTCTTTGTATTGAAGCTGACAGGAAGCTTTATTTCTCCCATGGCAAAAGGTATTATTGTTATACAGTTGGCCATGCCATGCGGAACTATAGTTCCTGCAATTGCTTCTCAATATGATTCCGACTATAGATTTGCAACGGAGAATGTGTTTTTCTCAACGATAATTTGTGTTTTTACGCTGCCATTTATAGCAGGGCTTGTATAAAGTGAAAGCGATTTGAGGTAAATATTCGGATAATTATTGTTTGGAATGTAAATAAAAGGTATGTTAATACGGATTGGTAAGATTTGAGAGTTCCGACTAGAAGTTAACTTTCCCTTGTGAGCGTACGCTTACAGGGGATGTGTGTGTTATTATATGCACTTTTGGAGAAATATTGCTTTAAATTATGAAGGAGATAATTACGAATATTATTTAAAAAAAATCCAAAAATGTTCGTTATTATTGCCTCTTTAAATTGACAAACAGCAGAGTGATTTGATACTATAATTTATGTGAGAAAGCTAGTACTTGACAAATTATAACATAAGTTGTTTGAGTTTGTTGTAAAATCGAAATTAATCTTTAATTAATATAAAAAATTATTTTCATGGAGGTTTTATATGTGTGCTTCTAAAGATGCAAGAGTAGCAATTGTAATGGGCAGTGACTCCGATTTGCCTACGCTTAAAGGATGCATCAAGCTGTTACAGGAATTCAACATAAGGGTGGATGTTATGGTATGTTCTGCACACAGGACACCGGATAAGGCATCTGAGTTTGCCAAAAAGGCAGAGGAAAATGGAATAGACGTAATAATTGCTGCAGCAGGTAAAGCTGCACATTTGCCGGGGGTTTTGGCGGCATATACTACGCTTCCTGTAATTGGCGTGCCTATTAAGTCCTCTACGCTAGACGGTATGGATGCTCTTTTGTCAATAGTGCAAATGCCAAGCGGAATACCGGTAGCAACGGTAGCAATTGATGGTGCTGAGAACGCAGCAATACTTGCGGTACAAATATTATCAGTAGGTTATCCGTCATTAAGAGAAGAGATGAAGAACTTTAAAAAGAAATTGGCAGCTAAAGTTGAGGAAAAGAACCAGGCATTGCAGAGTAAGCTGGTTAATGGAAAATGGGATGTGTGAGTCACAAATTAAGGAGTTAATATATGATTGATAATAACAGATCCGACAAATTGAGGGAAGAGTGTGGAGTTTTCGGTATCTATAGCAATAGCGACCATGATGTGGCAAATCTGGCGTATTACGCTTTGTATGCATTGCAGCACAGAGGGCAGGAAAGCTGTGGCATTGCAGTAAACAGAGAAGGGGATATTGATCACCATAAAGCAATGGGACTTGTTCCTGAGGTCTTTAACGAAAAGATTCTTGATGGACTCCAGGGTAAGGCTGCAATTGGACATGTTCGTTACTCCACTACCGGTGCCAGTCTTCTTTCTAATGCTCAACCTCTTGTTGTCAAATACAAGGATGGAAAAATGGCTTTGGTCCATAATGGCAATCTTGTTAATGCTTCAGAATTAAGAGAGAAGCTTGAGGAAAATGGTGCCATATTTCAGTCTACCATTGATTCTGAAGTTATGGCATATTTAATTTCCAGATACAGAGGACATAATAATAGTATTGAGGAAGCTATAACCGAGATGATGAAGGAAGTAAAGGGATCCTATGCGCTTGTGATCCTGACACCGAAAAAGCTGCTTGGAATAAGGGATCCATTGGGAATTAGACCATTATGTATAGGCAAGATCAATGACTCATATGTGCTTGCTTCCGAGAGCTGTGCATTTGATGCCATAGGTGCTGAGTTCATTAGGGATGTAGAGCCTGGAGAAATTGTAGCAATCAGTGAGGATGGACTGATAAGCATAAAAACTAATTTGTCCAATAAATCAAGTCTATGCATATTTGAACATATATATTTTGCAAGGCCTGACAGTTATATAGACGGGGCTAGTGTTTACAGGGCAAGATTTGAAGCAGGAAGATTGCTTGCAATGGAAAACCCCGTTAATGCAGATTTAGTTATAGGTGTGCCTGATTCGGGAATTACAGCTGCTTTAGGCTATTCGGAGCAATCGGGGATACCTTATGCACAAGGATTTATTAAAAATAGATATGTAGGAAGAACATTTATACAGCCTGATCAGGGAATGCGTGAAATGAGTGTCAGGATAAAGCTTAATGCCATGAGGAATGCAGTAGAAGGAAAAAGAGTAATAATGGTTGATGATTCCATAGTTAGAGGGACTACCAGTAAAAGAATTGTTCAATTGTTGAGGGATGCAGGTGCCACTGAGGTTCACTTGAAGATTAGTTCACCGCCTGTTAAATGGCCATGTTATTTTGGTATTGACACTCCTTCTAGAAAGCATCTTACTGCAGCATGCCATTCGGTGGATGAAATCAGGCAATTGGTAGGTGCCGACACTCTTAGTTATTTAAGTTTAGAAGGTTTGATAAGTACTCCTGTAGGGTCTAAAATCAAATTTTGTAGAGCCTGTTTTGATGGTAATTATCCTATTGAGGTTACCTCAGAAGGTAACAAATTTTCTTGTGGCTGATAAAAACAGTTAAGGAATGATTTCTGTATGAAAATGGAGGATGGAATATGACAACATATAAAGATGCTGGGGTTGATGTTGAAGCCGGGTATAAGGCTGTAGAGCTTATGAAAGGTCATGTTAAAAATACATTCAGACCTGAAGTTATGACAGATTTAGGCGGGTTCGGAGGATTGTTTTCGTTATGCAAGGACAAGTACAGTGAGCCTGTATTGGTGTCAGGTACTGATGGAGTTGGGACAAAGCTGAAAATAGCTTTTTTGCTTGATAAACATGATACTGTAGGAATTGATTGTGTTGCTATGTGTGTAAACGACATAGTATGCAGCGGTGCTGAGCCCTTGTTTTTCCTTGACTATATAGCGGTTGGCAAGAACAAGCCTGAAAAGGTGGCAGAGATTGTAAAAGGGGTTGCAGATGGATGTGTTATGGCCGGATGTTCTTTAATTGGCGGTGAAACAGCGGAAATGCCCGGATTTTATAATGATGAAGATTATGATATGGCTGGTTTTGCTGTAGGTATAGTTGATAAGAGCAAAATAATCGACGGAAAAAGCATAAAAGCCGGAGACAAGCTTATAGGACTTCCATCATCAGGGCTTCATAGCAATGGTTATTCACTTGTAAGAAAGCTTCTCAACCCTTCAAAGGAAAAGCTGCAGGAGTATGTTGAAGCATTAGGATGCAAAATGGGCAATGAACTAATAAATCCTACCAGGATTTATGTTAAAACCGTACTTGATTTAATCGGTAGCTATGAGATTAAAGGGATTTCCCATATAACAGGCGGAGGTTTTATTGAGAATATTCCAAGAATGGTACCGGAAGGTTTAAGAGTAAAGATTAATAAGGGAACCTGGCCTGTACTGCCTATTTTCAATTTGTTGCAAAATATTGGCAATATTAGTGAAAGAGATATTTACAATACTTTCAATATGGGTATTGGTATGGTAATGGCTGTAGAAAGTGATGTGGCACAGGATATTCTCAAGCATCTTAACAAAGAAAAAGAGGAAGCTTACCTTATAGGTGAAATTATTAAGGGAGAGGCCGGAGTAGATATATGTTAAGAATAGGTGTTCTTGTTTCCGGAGGGGGAACAAATCTTCAGGCTATTTTGGACAAAATTGATAGCGGGGAACTGGATAAGTGCTCTGTTGTGACGGTTATATCCAGTAAGCAGGATGTATATGCCCTTAAACGGGCTGAAAAGTACAACATTCCTTCTCATGTTATATCAAGAAAGGACTATTCCTCCTTGGATGATTTTGATGCAGTATTGATTGATGCATTGGAAAAACATGGTGTTGAGCTGGTAGTTCTTGCGGGATTTCAGTCTCTGTTAGGAGAAAGGTTTAATAATCATTACAAAAACAGAATTATAAATGTTCATCCATCATTGATACCGTCTTTTTGTGGAAAAGGCTACTATGGTCTAATTCCTCATAAGAAGGCTATTGAGTACGGAGTAAAAGTAACAGGTGCTACGGTACATTTTGTTGAACTTGAAGCTGATGCGGGGCCGATAATTCTTCAAAAAGCTGTACATATTAATGATGATGATACTCCTGAGAGTTTGCAGAAACGAGTGATGGAGGAAGTGGAGTGGAAGATCCTCCCGGAAGCCATCAAGCTTTATTCTGAGGGTAGGCTAATGGTTGAGGGAAGAAGAGTTAAAATTTTATAATTCAAATATAACCCTTAAATACAAAAAAATGCAAAGGAGAGTTAGTATGGTTAAAAGGGCTTTAATAAGTGTGTCTGATAAGACTGGAATCGTAGATTTTGCTAAAGAGCTTCAAGGTATGGGAGTGGAAATAATTTCAACGGGCGGAACCTATAAAACCTTAAGTGATGCTGGAATTAAAGTAATAAATATATCTGATATCACAGGCTTTCCGGAGTGCCTTGACGGCAGGGTAAAAACCTTGCATCCAAAGGTTCATGGAGGTCTTCTGGCTATAAGAAGCAACCCTGAGCATATGAAGCAAATAGCAGAGCTGGGCATAGAGCCTATTGACATGGTCGTAATAAACTTATATCCATTTAAACAAACAATTCTAAAAGAAAATGTAGAACTCCACGAAGCAATTGAGAACATTGATATAGGTGGTCCCACAATGCTGCGTGCAGCGGCAAAGAACTATCAGGATGTTTCTGTAATAGTTGATCCTTCAGATTACATAACAGTAATTGAAGAATTGAAATTATCTAAGGATGTATCGTTGAAGACAAAGTTTAAGCTTGCCTATAAAGTTTTTGAACACACATGCCATTATGATACCCTTATAGCAAAATATTTGAGAGATAGGATTGGAGAGGACAATTTCCCTGAAACTATGACTCTTACGTTTGAAAAGGTTCAGGATATGAGATATGGAGAAAACCCTCACCAAAAAGCAGTTTTTTATAAGGAAGTAGGAGCAAATAAGGGCTGTATAACATCTGCAAAGCAGCTTCACGGCAAGGAGCTTTCATATAACAATATAAACGATGCCAATGGTGCTCTAGAGCTATTAAAGGAATTCGACGAGCCGACGGTTGTAGCTGTAAAGCATGCAAATCCATGTGGAGTAGCAAGCAGTGACAATATATATGATGCATATGTAAAGGCTTATGAATCCGATCCCGTATCCATATACGGCGGAATAATAGCTGCAAATAGAGAGATTGACCTTAAGACAGCAGAAGAAATCAATAAAATATTTGTTGAAATAATTATTGCACCTTCATTTACAGAAGAAGCTTTGGCAGTTCTTTCAAAGAAGAAAAATATTAGAATTATGAAGCTTGATGACATTGGAGCACCTGTTCCTCACGGAAGCTATGATATGAAAAAGGTAGCAGGCGGGCTTCTGGTTCAAAATGTGAACCGTGAATGTGTAAATAGAGAGGAAATAAAATTTGTTACTGATAAAAGGCCTGATGAAAAGCAAATTGAGGAGCTCATTTTTGCAATGAAGGTTGTAAAACACACTAAGTCCAACGGTATTGTAGTTGCCAAGGGCAAACAGACATTGGGTGTAGGACCCGGTCAGACAAACAGGATTATGGCTGCTAAGATCGCTATTGAGTATGGAGGAGAAAGGACAAAAGGTGCTGTTCTTGCTTCTGATGCATTTTTCCCATTTCCTGACTGTGTAGAGGCAGCAGCAGCTGCAGGTATTACTGCAATAATACAGCCGGGAGGGTCAGTTAATGATCAGCTTTCCATTGATGAGTGCAATAAACATGGTATTGCCATGATTTTTACAGGTATGAGACACTTTAAACATTAAGTTTGGCATTAATTACTGTATTAATGTTATATTAAATATTGCAAAGTTACTTTTCCTGAAAAATTAGTGTATTAGGAGGAAGAAATGAAAATTCTGGTTGTAGGTAGTGGCGGGCGTGAGCATGCTATCATATGGAAAATCGCACAAAGTCCTTTGGTCACTAAATTGTATTGTGCTCCCGGAAATGGCGGCATATCTACTTTAGCTGAGTGTGTTCCCATAAAAGCCATGGATATAGATGGAATAACAAAATTTTCAAAAGAAAATATGATTGACCTGGTAGTAGTTGCACCTGATGATCCTTTGGCTGCAGGTATGGTAGATGAATTGGAGAAGGCTGGTATAAGAGCTTTCGGACCATATAAAAATGCTGCAATAATTGAGGGAAGTAAGGCATTTGCAAAGGATTTAATGAAAAAATACTCAATTCCAACAGCAAAATATGAGACATTTGATAATTATGACAATGCTATTGAATATTTAAAACATCAGGAATATCCTTTAGTAATTAAAGCTGACGGGCTGGCACTGGGAAAAGGTGTTATCATAGCTCAAAGCCTGGAACAGGCCATAGAAGCTGTAAACAGCATGATGAATGACAAGGTTTTTGGAAATGCAGGGAATAGAGTTGTGATTGAAGAGTTCCTTGTTGGTCCTGAGGTTTCTATTCTGGCATTTACCGATGGAAAGACAATTAAGCCAATGGTTAGTTCCCAGGATCACAAGAGGGTTTATGACAATGATGAGGGACCTAATACAGGTGGAATGGGTACATTTGCACCTAGTAAGATATATACACCTGAGATAGCCGAGTATTGCATGGAAAAAATTATGAAGCCGACCATTGAGGCAATGAATAAGGAAAATAGAAAATTCAAGGGAGTTATTTATTTCGGCTTTATAATAACTAAGGATGGTCCAAAGGTTCTTGAATATAATGCAAGATTTGGTGATCCTGAAACACAGGTTGTACTTCCTCAATTAGAGAGTGACTTGGTTGAAATATTCAATGCTGTAATTGATGAGAAATTAAGTGATGTTGATATAAAATGGAGCAATAGTTCCTCAGTTTGTGTTGTCATGGCATCAGGAGGCTATCCCGGAAAGTATGATACAGGCCTTGAAATAACGGGATTAGGCGATGCAGAAAATGACTCCAATACAGTAGTTTTCCATGCAGGTACCAGACATGAAAACGGAAAATTTTATACAGCAGGCGGAAGGGTTTTAGGTGTAACTGCACTTGAGCCTACTATGGAACAAGCTATTGAAAAAGCTTACCAGGCTGTTGGTAAAATTAAGTTTTCCGGTGTGCATTTTAGAAAAGATATCGGTAAGAAGTATTAATAGTTTATTGGTATTGTGTAAAAAGGCAGGGGATTTTTAACAACCCTTGCCTTTAATTTTTCAATATTATATAGGCGATATGATGAAGGAAATTTTAAGTGTTGTGTAGAACTTAAAAGTATAAAATTCTATTGGAGTTGATGTGTATGAAGAAAGCATATATATGCTTGGATATAGGTGGAACAAAGGTTCTAGGGTCAGTTTTTGATGAAAACTTAAAAATAGTATGCACAGTAAAAAAGAAAACAAAGGCAGAGGAAGGTCAGGAGAAGATAGAAGAAAGAATTATCGGTATCATTGAGGAGCTTATTATAAAGTCTCAAATGGACAGGGGAAGTCTGGTTGCAATAGGAGCCGGTGCACCTGGCATAATTAATGAAAGTACCGGACAAATTATTTTTACACCCAATATTCCCTGGAAAAACTATAATATTAAAAAAGTTATTGAAGAAAGGTTTAATGCCCCTTTTCATATAGGTAATGATGTAAAAATGGGTGTACTTGGTGAGTGGAAATATGGTGTTGGTAAAGGCAAGGAGAACATAGTAGGTATATTTGTAGGAACAGGTATTGGCGGTGGTGTAATAATAAACAATAAGCTTTATGCAGGAGCAAAGCATTCGGGAACTGAGATTGGGCACATGATCATAAATACTGAAGGTCCTTATTGCAATTGCGGACAGAGAGGATGCCTTGAAGCATATGCCAGTAAGATAGCAATAACGAGGGAAATCAGATCGCAAATGCAAAGAGGGAGGAAGACTGTTTTAAGTGATTTGATGGGTGATACTACTGTTATAAAGAGCAAAATGTTAAAAAAGGCCATTGATGAGAAGGATGAGCTAGCTTTAGAGGTATTGGATAAGGCTGTATATTATCTCGCAGCAGGAGCAGGTTCTTTGATTAATATATTTAATCCCAATATGCTTATATTTGGAGGCGGGGTATTTGAAGCACTAGGCGGTTATATGCTTCCGAAAGTACAGGAGAAGATTAGGAGATTCTCAATGCCTGCAGTATTTGAAGGAACAGAGATTGTTCAGTCAAAGCTAGGTGATGACTCAATATTATATGGCTCATTAGCCTTAATTATGGAAAGATTTCGCAAGTGATTTTATTCAAAACAAATATAAACTATATTAAATACGTTATTAATCTTACATTTAGCAGAGCAAAATAACGAACGCTTTACCGGAATTTTGCGATAGATAAATGTAAAAGATTAATCGCATTTAATATAAAACAAAAATAATCTAAAACACATCCGACGTTCAACGTCTAAAATAATCCTAATTATAAAATCATTTTCCTTTATAATTAGGATTTTTTATGCTATAATATATGCAGCAAAATTTTGGAGAACTACTATGCCAGGATATATAAAGATCGGAATTACAGGAGGGACTTTTGATCCCATCCATTATGGTCACCTTATAATAGCTGAAAACATAAGATATACAGTTGGTTTGGACAAGGTCATATTTGTGCCGACAGGAATGCCTCCTCATAAGAAACATTTGACTGTCACATCTTCGACAGACCGGCTTAATATGGTTAAAAAAGCTGTATATTCAAACCCCCACTTTGAGGTTTCGAGTGTAGAGGTTGAACGTGAAGGATATACTTATACAATAGATACTATAAAACACTTTAAAAGAATTTATGGTGAAAAGGCACAATTGTATTTTATTACAGGTGCAGATGTGGTGAAAGAATTGACTACATGGAAAAACTTTGAGGAATTATTTACCATGTGCAAATTTGTTGTTGGACTCAGACCCGAATATATCGATGAGAGTTTTTATAATGAGATTGAGTTCCTTAAAACGAAATACAATGCAGATATAATAGTTGCAGATATACCCATGGTTCAGATATCATCCACAGGTATAAGAAAAAGAATACAGGAAGGCAGATCTATAAAGTATTTATTGCCTGAATGTGTTGAAGACTATATATACAAAAAAAAATTATATACTTAAATCACTAAATTTTATGTATTAATTAAGATTTATTATGATTAGAAGGGCAATAGTGTATGACAATTGATAAAATAAAGAGCAAATTGGAGAAGACTCTTTCAAAAAAGAGATTCAAACATTCAGTAGGAGTCATGGAAACAGCGATGGAGCTTGCTTTAATTAATGGTGTTGACAGGGAAAAAGCAGCTGTTTCCGGTCTGCTTCATGACTGTGCCAGAGAAATAAAGGGAGCTGAAGCTATTAGGGCCTGTGAGAAATATGGGATTAACATTGATAACATTTCCAGAATTCAGCCTTCACTCCTGCATGGACATCTCGGTGCTGAGATTGCAAAAGAAGAATATGGTATAGAAGATCCATGTGTGCTTCGGGCAATAAAATACCATACAACTGGGCGGGCAGATATGGACATGCTTGAAAAAATCATATTTATTGCAGATTATATTGAGCCCGGCAGGAGCTTTCAAGGAGTTGAAGAGGCCAGAAAAGAAGCCTTTAGGGATATTGACAGTGTGATGCTTATGGCACTTGATCAAACTATAGCCCATATAATTGATAAAAAGGGACTTATACATGGTGATGCCATAAATGCAAGGAATTTTATTCTTATGAATAACCGTTAGGTATGTTTAAGAAATAACTTACCCTTAAGTTCGTGCCTACACTTGCAAGGGTAATTATTTTTTATCATCCCATAATTGAAAAAAGGATAAATTGCAGGGATTAATAGACTTAAGGAGACGGTTTTGATGTCAAAGACAAATAAGAAAAATTTATTGGATCTTTTTGAACATATTTTTCTCTTGTTTGGAACTATTGCGATAATTGTTATGTTGCTGGTTGTCGCGGTGAATTTTACTAAAGATTCCAGAATATTTGCCAAGGATAAGACTGCCGTCCAACAGAAAGCAGCAGCGGAGCCAAAAAAGGAAGTTCAAAGTTCCCTGCCTGAGAAAACGAAGGTGCCTGTGAGTACTAATGAACCGAAAGAAACGAAGAGTGCAAGTTCAGGCAGTGAAAAAAAGACATCAGCTATTAAGGTTGAGATAATAAACAGTACAGGTAAAAGCGGTGTAGGAACAAGTTTGAGCAATACTCTTAAAAGCAGTGGGCTCAATGTTGTATCAGTTAAATCGGGCAAATTTACCACTACAACAAAAGTGATAGAAAGAAGCAGTAATAGCTATGGTGATGATGTTATAAAACTTATTAAGATAGGAAAATTATCAAAAGAGCTGCAAAAAAATACCAATGTTGATGTTACAATTATATTAGGCGGAGATTATCTGCCATAAATAAGGAAAAAATCGTTAACGTAAAATATTATTGAAAACATTTAGTTCACAAATAATATTATTAATAGTATAATTCATTTTAGAATTGTCAATAAGTTAATTATTTGTTAATACCTAAAATATGATAGTGAGAGGGATGAAGCTGTATTGGATTCAAAAGAGATGGTTGATAAAATCGTAGAGATTTTAGATAGCAAAAAAGCTCAGGATATTAATGTAATCAGTATTGAGAATATATCCATTTTGTCTGATTATTTTGTTATATGTAACGGTACTTCTTCAACACACATTAAAACTTTAGCTGATGAGTTGGAACAAAAGATGGAAGAGCTAGGTATTAGGTGTAATCATAAGGAAGGCTATAACAGTGCACGATGGATATTGCTTGATTACGGTGATGTTGTTGTTCACATTTTTCATGAAGAGGACAGAGGATTTTACAATCTTGAAAGGCTTTGGGCCGATGGTGTTTTATCATATGGAGTGTAATTTTGACATGACAAAATGCTATTTATTATAAATTAAAGCTCATTATTACAATGGAGGTACCTCTATGCATTATAACTATAGAGAAATAGAAAAGAAATGGCAGGATTTATGGGAGAGTGAAAAAGTATTTAAGGTCTCTGACAATGATAAGGAAAAGTACTATGTTCTTGAGATGTTTCCGTACCCATCAGGCAATCTTCATATGGGTCATGTAAGAAACTACTCAATCGGTGATGTTGTTGCCAGGTATAAGAGGATGAACGGGTTTAATGTTCTTCACCCTATGGGATGGGATTCTTTTGGTTTGCCGGCAGAAAATGCTGCAATCAAAAGGGGCATACACCCAAATGACTGGACCTGGTCCAATATAGAAAATATGAGAAGGCAGCTTAAAGAGCTGGGTATAAGCTACGACTGGGATAGAGAAGTTGCTACATGCCATCCGGATTATTACAAGTGGACTCAGTGGATGTTTTTGCAGCTTTATAAAAGCGGACTGGCTTACAAGAAAAAGTCCTTTGTAAATTGGTGTCCTTCCTGTACAACAGTTCTTGCCAATGAGCAAGTTGTAAATGGAAAATGTGAACGTTGTAAATCTGATGTGGGTAAAAAAGATCTTGAACAGTGGTATTTTAAGATAACAAAATATGCACAGAGGCTTTTAGATGATATACAAATGCTTGATGGATGGCCTGAAAAGGTTAAAACCATGCAGCAAAATTGGATTGGCAGAAGTGAAGGGGTGGAGGTAGACTTTAAGGTTGATGGAATGGATAAATCCGTTAGGGTATATACAACAAGACCTGACACCATATATGGTGTGACTTATATGGTTATAGCACCGGAGCACTCTATTGTGAAAGAGCTTATTGCCGGAACAGAGCAGGAAGAGCAATGTAAAGAATTTATTGAGAAGATGAAGTTTTTAAATGAAATAACAAGAACTTCAAACGAAACTGAAAAAGAAGGGGTATTTACCGGAAGATATGTTATCAATCCATTAAATGGCGATAAAGTACCTTTATATCTTGCCAATTATGTTTTGGCTGAATACGGTACTGGTGTTGTAATGGCTGTTCCTACTCATGACCAGAGGGACTTTGAGTTTTCTAAAAAATATAGTCTTCCGTTAAAAGTAGTTATTCAGCCCGAAGGTGTTAATCTAAATCCTTGTGAAATGGAATGTGCCTTTGAGGAAGTAGGTTGCCTGGTAAATTCAGGTGAGTTTGACGGGATAAAGAGTGACGAAGCCATAGGTAAAATAATTGATTATATTGAAGAAAAGGGATTTGGTGAGAGGAAAATTAACTTCAGGCTCAGAGACTGGCTGATATCAAGACAGAGATACTGGGGAGCACCGATTCCTATTATATATTGCGATGACTGTGGAGCAGTGCCTGTGCCTGAGGAAGAATTACCGGTAATACTTCCTACAGATGTTAAGTTTACTGGTGTTGGCGAATCGCCGCTGGCAGGAAGCAATTCCTTTATTGCAGCAAAGTGTCCAAAGTGTGGAAAGGTTGGCAGAAGAGAAGTTGATACAATGGATACCTTCGTGTGTTCTTCATGGTATTACTTAAGATATACAGATCCATGCAACAGCAAGGAGCCTTTCAGCAAGAAGAGCACAGACTATTGGATGCCTGTAGATCAGTATATTGGTGGAGTTGAGCATGCTATTTTACATCTTCTCTATTCAAGATTCTTCATGAAGGCATTACATGACATGGGATATGTATCCCAGGAAGAACCCTTCAAAAATCTTCTAACCCAGGGCATGGTACTTAAAGATGGCGTCAAGATGTCGAAATCTGTAGGTAATGTTGTTAGTCCTGAGGAAATAATAGAAAAGTATGGTGCAGATACTGCAAGACTATTTATACTTTTTGCATCACCACCGGAAAAAGACTTGGAGTGGAGCGATCAGGGGGTTGAGGGCTGCTACAGGTTTATTAACAGGGTATGGAGGATTATTGATGAGTTTCTGCCTTTTATCAAGGATGCAGGAGAAATTGATAAATCATCATTAACTGCACAGGATAAGGAAATACGCTATGTAATTAACTATACCATCAAAAAGGTAACTGATGATATTGGTGAAAGGTTTAATTTTAATACTGCAATAAGTGCAATAATGGAGCTTATTAATGCCCTTTATGCATATAAGGAAAAGGTTAAGGATGAGGATAAAAATAAGGCTGTGTTAAAGGAAGCCATTGATAGCCTGGTGATTATGTTAGCACCATTTATTCCACATGCAACGGAAGAGCTGTGGAGTCTCATGGGAAGAAGCGGCAGTGTTCACAGCCAGCAGTGGCCTAAATATGATGCAGAGGCTTTGGTTAAAGATGAGATTGAAATAGTTATACAAATTAACGGCAAAGTTAGAGATAAGCTTGTCGTTCCCTCAAAACTGAACCAAAAGGAATTAGAGGAAATTGCTCTTGGCAATGATAAGATTAAAGAGCTTATTGATGGTAAAACAGTTGTAAAGACTATAGCAGTGCCCAGCAGATTGGTTAACATTGTTGTAAAGGGATGATTCGGATATTAAGTCCTTTTTGATTATGAAGATATGCATTTTTTAATGAATGCATATCTTCATTTTGTATACTGGAAATTAGCTACTTTATGTGTTGCTTTTAATTATAAAGTGTGCCATAATATAAAATAATGTAGAAATAGTAAAATTAAGAAAAAATGGGCGAGATATTATTATACACAATAATACATTTGTTGAATATAAAAAAAAACATAAAGTTAAAAAAATATTAACGGAAAAGGTCTGTTATTTTTTTGGAAGTATGCTATAATATGTTGTAAAAATGATAATACTGCATTAAAGTCAAATATTATAAGTAATATTAAGTGAAAAATGTATAAACGAAAGTATTTTAAATGTGGAAGTATGTAGAATAATGGGTCAAAAAGAATTTTATTTTCCTAAATTGAAAAAGAAAAGTTTTAACCGCTATTGCAAAATACACTCGATTGCATCATTTGTACCTGAGATAACAATAAGCACCGATGAAATTATTAATAAATATGGTCTAACATTCAAAAGTCCCGCCATTATTAAATCCGTTGGCGTTGAAAAAAGACATGTTGCAGATGAAGCTTTCGAGGATAGCGATTTATTAAGTCTTGCAGCAAAGAAGTGTCTGATTCAATGTGGTTTTGAACCGGATTGTCTGTCAAGAATTTTTGTAAATAAATATATCGGCGACAATATCTTACCAATGACAGCAAGTAATTTGAAAAAAAAGCTTGGAAGTAGAAAAGCAATTCAAGCTTTTGATATTGATGGAGGTATATCTTCATTTTTGGTAGCATTTGATCTGATATCAAAGTACATAAATACTGGAGATGAACATATTCTTTTAGCTTCAGGTGGAATTACCAACAGGATGATAAGTAAGACAGATCCAAGAGTAGCATTTTTGTTTGGTGATGCCGCTACTGCAGTTTTATTCAGTCAATCAAAGGATAAGCATATTTTAGCCAGCTACTTTTATTCAAATTGCGAATTTTACGATCTTTATTATGCTTTAAGTCCGCTAACTTTAGCTGATATGAGGCTTAGTGTTGATTTATCAACTTTATATGATACATATAGAATGGATAACTGGAAAAAAGCTGAGGAATTTTACAGGCAGGCATCCATAGCTGTTTCAAACAACCTGATTGAAGAAAGCGGTCTTTCATTAAAAGATATTGATTTGGTTTTAGTTACCGAAAATAATCGAAAGGTATGGGAGATAACGTTGGAAACCCTGGGTTTTAATGAGGATAAGAGCATATCTCTTTTAAAGGATTATGGAAATACAATGTCTGCCATGCTACCTTTGCAGCTTGATATGGGTTTTAAACGAGGCAAAATTGTAGAGGGTATGAATATTATGATGATTTCCCATGGTGAAGGTATAAGTGGAGGCGGTATTATATATAAAGTATAGAATAGGGGGAAAAAGATGAATTACAATGATGTATATGAAAAGACAAAAGAGTTGATAGTTGACTATCTAAGGGTTGATGAAAAGGAGGTGGAACCGGATACAAATCTGGTAGATGAGTTGTGTGCAGATTCAATAGCCATAGTTGAGTTAGGATTCAGGTTCTCCGAGACATTTTCCATACCTATGATCGAAGGTGATCCGGAATTATATGTTATGAAGAATCTGGTAGATTTTATTCACAATAAGATTGAAAACAAATAATTACACTTTAAGCATAAGTCATTTTAATTGGAGGAGAAAATTGCAGAATATTGTATTTCCAGACATAGAGCCTCTAAAAATCAGCAGATACTCCAAAATTCTATCAACTGGAGTAGCTCTTCCTAAAAATATAGTTACTAATCAGGATATTATTGACAAGTATAATATAATTGCTACTGACAGGGCTGTTGAATATGCCCTGGGAATTAAGGAGAGAAGGTGGATGGGGCTCAATGAAAAGGTTGAAGATCTCATGGCGGAAGCAATCAATCAATGTCTTGAAAGGGCAAACTTAGATATTGACAGTATTGATAGGGTTGTTTTTACAAAGCTTTCCGGCGATTTCAATGTGCCAGCCACTTCTATTGGTGCATTAAGAAAACTTGGCGTAAAAAAGGGAATACCTGCATTTGACATTTTTGCTGCCTGTAGCGGTTTCGTACATGCAATGGATTTGGCAGTCAGGTATATTGCATCAGGTGATGACTATGTACTGATACTTGGGGGTAGTGCAATGGGAAAATGTTGCAATTACTGGAATATGCCTGATCCTAAAACCGTATTCTTATTTGGTGATGCAATTGCAGCAATGCTTATTGGGTATTCCGATGTAAAGCATTTTTTTTCATCATATATTATTACAAATCATTTTTTGTATGAGAATGCCTTTATAAGGTATGGTACGAGTTATAGGAATTGTGGTGAAAAAGTTGACTCGAGTATTTTCTACATGAAGATTGCTGATGGGAACGTAGTATTCCAAAGTTCGGCACAGTATGCAAAAATCATATCAGATAAGTTGCTGTCCGACTATGGAGGCTCAATTGACAATATAGATTATTTTGTTACATCGGATCAATCTACTAGAATATGGGAGACCCAATTAAAAGAGATTGGACTGCCAAAGGAAAAAAGTGTAAGTTTATTTTATAAACATGGTAATACAGTAGCAGCCATGAGTCCGCTAAATCTAAATCATCTTATAGAATCAGGCCGTTTAAAACGAGGTGATATTGTTATGATGCAGGCACATGGAGCTGGTGCTAGCAGTGGCGGGATGATTTTCAGATATTAGTTTCAAATTACAACTTTATCGATTGGGGGAATTATGTGAATTACTGTGAATTGCTTTTTAATACCGATGCAAAGTATTATGATCTTGAGGCACTAATAGATGGAGAAAACGGCAGCAGGCTTACATATGGAGAGCTTATGAGAGAAGTAAGGAAGGCTGCGAGATATTTGAAGAACAAGGGGTATACCCCGGGTTCGGTGATATCAACCCATCTATATAACTGCATTGATGCAGCTGTTATTTTATTGGCCATTCAGTATATAGGTGGCGTTGTATGCCTTGTTGATCCGTTATACAAAGCTGGAGAAATAATTTATTACTTGCAGGACTCGGGATCTAAATGTATGATTACTCACCTGGAAGAAAAAGACATAATAGCAGAATTGAAGGATAAGGATGACATTGATGCTGATATCATAAATATTGAAGCATATCGTAAAGAATTAGACAATGTAACCTGTGAAGATGAAAAGGATGAGTATTACAATTATAAAGAAGATGAACTGGCTATGCTGCTGTATACTTCCGGTACATCCTCTAAACCAAAGGGTGTAATGCTTACTACAGGTTGCTTTTATACATTTCTTGAAAAAAGTAATAGTTCTTTGTACACATATATTCCGGAAGATCGAATATTATGTTTTGTACCGTTCTCACATGGATTCGGTTCGGTGTCCATTTTAATACCTGCCTTATCAGGTAAAGCGGCTATAGTTTTTTTGAGAGCATTTCAGCCTGTAAAAATATCCAAAACAATAATTAGCGAAAAAGTCACACATATGTTTGGAGTACCGACACATTATCAGCAGCTTCTAAGATATGAGTCGATGTACGACTCTCTCAGGAAACTTAAAGCTGCCTTTTCAGCGGCTGCGCCATTAAACTATGAAACTGCATTATCATGGTACAAAGCTACTGGAATATATTTGGATGAAGGCTATGGAATGACTGAGACAACTACTCTTATAGCTACTAGAATGTCTATGCTGCCTGAACCTGCAGGTAATGTGGGATTTCCTCCTAGTGGAATTCTTGAGGTTGATGTTGTTGATGAAAACGGTAATGTTTGCGAGGATGGAATTATTGGTGAAATTCGTGTATCAGGTAGAGGAATAATGTTAGGATACCTCAATAAGCCTGTGGAAACCTTAGAAAGGCTTCGTGACGGTAAAATTTATACTGGAGACAATGGATATAGAAGAAGTGACGGTTCATTTGTCTTATGTGGAAGAAAGACTGAATTTATCAATGTAGCGGGTCTAAAGATATCGCCTCTTGAAATAGAAGCCGTATTAAACTCCCATAAGGATGTAGTTGATTCGGCTGCTGTGGGTATAGAAGACGAAATATATGGGCAGATTGTGAAGGCTTTTGTTGTTCTTAAGGACAATGCGATATGTACTGAGAGAGAGTTGATAAAGTATATATCGGAAAAAATTGCCAATTTTAAAGTTCCAAAGTACATAGTCATTTTAGATGAGTTTCCAAGGAATAACTTGGGTAAAATTGATAAAAAAGCATTAAAAAGTTTTAATAACTTATTAATGACTTATTAATAAGTTGAAGGGAATTTATATACAACGATGAATGAAACTAGCTCCAAATTTGTTGACTCTTTTGCAACTGAAAAATTACTTAATGAGAAGCTATCGAAAGTTAGCCACTCTCCGCTGAATTCTTTATTTAAAGATGACACTATTTCTTTTGAAGATATCGGCAATTTATCTTTTGATAAATCAAATGTAGAAGAACTGATGAGTAAAGAGGGGATAACTGCTTTCAGTATGCCATCGTACTGCAGTTCAAACAGATATATAGAAAATGACAGAGTATATTTTTATTACTATCCTGCAGCAAATCCAAAATGCAATATGTTGTTATTACACGGTTTGTTTGACGATAATATGGCCAATTACATGTACTTTATTAAGCAGCTTAATACTTTAAATGTTAATGTATTTTTTATGCTTTTGCCGTACCATTTTGAAAGAAAGCCCTGCCATAGCAGTTTTAGCGGCGAATACTTTTTTAGTGCGGATATTTACAGGACATGTAATGCCATAGCACAAACAATGTATGATATTGAGGCTTCTTATATGTTTATAAAGTCTCTTAACTCATTAGAAACAGTTTTAACAGGTTTTAGTATGGGTGGATGTATGGCTTATAAATACTTTGTATTAAAAAAGCAAACTGTTAAAACCTTTTTATTTAATCCTGTTACAGAGATTTCCACATTGGTATTGGATAATCCATTGCTTACCACCATTGGAAGAGATATTATAAACAGCGGATTTGATATTGATGAATACACAAAAATGATTCAGAAGTTGGATCCATGCCATAGTATTGATTATCAAATTGATAATAACATGATTGCAGTTGCATATTCCATTTACGATCAAATTATTTCTGAGAACAAATATAAGACATTTATAAAAAAAACAGGAATAACCAGTGTAACTGTCTATTCGGCAGGCCACTTAAACGTTCTAAGAGTTCCAAGGCTGGCAGTAGATATTGTAGACTTTTTAATTAAGGGCATTTAATATAATACATATTCAAATATTTTTGTGTATATATAATCAATTGAGCCTTTTGGAATACTTCATTGATCGGTTAATAATTATTAATATCTTATTTAAAATAAATTAAAGACGACTATTCATATAGCTATAATGTTTAAGTATTTAAAGAAGTAACTAACCCTGGATATGTTAGGATGTTATTCTCTTTATGAATATTATTTTTTATTGTTTGAGATGAGATTGGAGGTTAAAATGAGTAAATATTACTATCCCGAGGAAAGAGTTGCAATTATTGCAATGGGAGGGTTGTTTCCCGATGCAAAGGAAATTGAAACGCTATGGAAGAATATACTTGATAAAAAAATTTCTATAAGGGAAATACCGGACTCCCATAGTTAAGGTTATTGCTTCCCCTGCGTACCGCATCCCGACACGCAGGGAGTTTCATTTAATCAATCTTTCCGATAAAGCGGTAGTAGATGTCTACCTTCTGTTTCCGGCAGCCATCCGGGCTTTTTACAGCTTCGTGCACCACGATTTTCTCAATCAGGGTGTTTAAAAGCTCGGTGGTCAGTTCCGTGGGACTGGCGTACTGCTTAATCAGTTCTACCCACTTTTCTGCATCGCTTTCCGTCTGTTCCATGGAGCTTAAGGCTTCCTGCAATTCCCGGATTTTTGTTTCCAGTTCCCGTTGCTCCGTCTGAAACCGTTCCGAAAGCATGGTAAAGTTGTATTCGGTTATCTTTCCCAAAGACCAGTCCTCGTACAGCTTTGTAAACAGTCCGTCTACCTCGGCTTTTCTCTTTGTGGCTCTTTTCAGTTCCACGGCTCTTTGTTTCTTTACGGCACTGCGTTCCTTGTTTCCGGCATTTAACAACTGCTGTAGCAGTTTTTCATCGTCCCGGTGCACCTGCTCCGACCAGTATTGCAGTCTGGAAAGCACATATCCGTAAAGCACATCATAGCGGATGTAGTGCATGGAGCATTGTCCCAGTCCCTGTCCGTTTTTCCCGCAGTGGTAGTAGCCGTAAGGTGTTTTGTTCTGCCGGTTTTCCGCATAAGAAAGCGTCCATCCGCAGTCGGCACACTTGATAAGTCCGGCAAATATCTGGGTCTGTCCGTTTTTGCATACCCGCCGGCGACCGGCTATCTGCTCCTGTACCTGTAAAAATACTTCCTTCGTGATGATGGCTTCGTGGGTATTCTCTACCCGGAACCACTCCGACTCGGGCTTTCGTACCACCTTCTTGTTTTTAAAAGAGACGGTGGACTGGCGGTTGTGCACGCTGTTCCCGATGTAGTTTTCATCCTTCAGGATGCTTTTTACCTGTGCTATCGTCCACTGATACCGTTTGGATTCCTCTGCTCCCTCAAATACATGGGCGAAGGTGCCGTTTCTTTGGAAATTTACCCACGCCGGGGTGGAAACCTTTTCCTCCATCAGTATCCGTGTGATTTTCGCTGCTCCTGCACCGTGCAGGGCAAGCTCAAATATCCTTTCGATAATCCACTTGGTATCCGGGTCAATCAGAAGGTGTCCCGTCTGCTCCGGGTCCTTTCGATACCCTAGGGGTGCATAGGCTCCGTAATGGGCACCATTAGCAAAGCGGGTGCGGAAGGCTGCCTTGACCTTCTTGCTGGTCTGTCTGGCGTGCATCTCATTCAGGATGTTTAAAAACGGGGCAAGCTCATTATCGCCGTTAAGGGTATCCACGTTGTCATTGATGGCAATGTAGCGTACTCCCTTGCTTGGGAAATAAAGCTCCGTGTACTGCCCGGTCAGAATGTAGTTTCTGCCAAGACGTGACAAGTCCTTTGTCACAACACAGTTGATTCTGCCATCCTCGATGTCATCAATCATCCGTTGGAACTCCGGGCGGTCAAAATTGGTGCCGGACCATCCGTCATCAATGTATTCACCCACCACGTTCAGACCGTGTTCGTGGGCGTATTCCCGGAGCATCATCCGTTGGGTGCGGATACTTCCGCTTTCTCCCTGAAGCTCATCGTCCCGGCTCAGACGAAGGTAAAGTGCCGTGTTATAAATGGTTGTATTGTTTGGTTGTTTCATCAAAATCCTCCTTTTTGAAACAACCCACGCTTACAATACTGCCTGTAAAAATATTATAGCGTAAGCATGGGTGATAATCAATGTATTTAAGCAGAAATCTTACCTTCCGCAGTGTATAGCATTACATCCGTAAGCAGGGCATCCAGCTTCTTACCGTTTGTGGCAAAGTGTTCGGATATCTCAATGTGGTTTTTCCCATACACAAAATACTGTTTTCCGTCCTCAGCCATAAGGACCTTTCCTGCCGGCGATTCCGTACCGTTTCGGTTCTTTCCCATAGGCATCCTCCTTTCCTTGGTTCCCGGCATCCAAAGATGCCGGCTATCGGTTTCTGTCTTCCTTTTTTGCTTCCTGTTTGAGCTCTGCTAAAAGCTCCGGTGGTATCCGGTCCATGAGCCGGTGTAGCTCCCTTAATTCGCTTTCCTGCTTCGCCCGTTCCATTGCATTCTTTAGTTTTCCGCTTTCCCCGGCTTTTGCCCGGGCTTCCAGTTCCCTGTTTTGGGAAATCAAATCGTCGATGGTAACCTGATACTTCTTTAGCTGCCCGAGGAAATTCTCCATCTGGGGAAACCACTTCCGTAAAAGCTGTAACGCTTCCTCCTTCTGTTTTCCGGCGTTAAACACGGTGATGTTATCCAATGTCTGCACGATTTTCTTTCCCTGTTTGGTAAGGCTGACCGCCTGCTTAAAGAGCCTTGTGGGGATATGCTTTCTTCCCGTGACTTGGGCACTTTCTCCACGTTCCAAGTCAGGATACTTCTCTGCCATGTAAGCATGGAAATCATCCTGCCATTTGGTAAGGCTTGCCCGGTTTCCGATAACCTCCTTGGCACAAAGCCGGTTATCCTTGGTTAGCGGAACAAAGGTCAGGTGCAGATGGGGTGTTTTCTCGTCCATGTGTACCACCGCAGAAATGATGTTTTCCCTGCCGACCCGGTCCGCAAGAAACTCCGTAGCCCGTTTAAAATAGGCTGCCGTTTCCTGTGTGGATTTCCCTTTGAAAAACTCCGGGCTTGCGGTAATTAACGTATCCACAAACCTTGTGCTGTCCTTTCTTGTACGACAGCCGGATTCCTCGATTCGGTGCTTGATAAATCGTGAATACCGCTCCTTCGGTTTGATGGTGTGGAAGTTGTATTTACTGCGTTCCGTATCAATGTCGGGATTACTGGCATACCGTTCTTTTTTCCGTTCGTGGTGGGCTTCCAGAGCCCCGGATGGGGCTCCCTTGTGCTTTGCAAATCGTAAAATAGCGTATTGTGGCATGTAACTCCTTCCCGTCCACAAAAGAGTGGACATTTCTTTATTTTCAAGGTACGGCTCATCGATGAACTAAGAAAAGTCTACACTTATTTTTCATGCTGTGCCGTATATCCGAAAGGCAGGAAATATAGGACATTTGGCAGGACTTTCCGCTTTTACGGAAATGTGGTAGAATGGAGAAGAAAATGATTATGAGGAGATGATACTGTGGCATTAACCATACAGGAACGATTAAAAGACCTACGGGTAGAGCGGGGACTGACCTTGGAACAGCTTGCCGGTGAAACCGGGCTGTCAAAATCTGCCCTCGGAAGCTATGAATCGGAGGATTACAAGGATATCAGCCATCACGCCATCAACCGTCTGGCTGACTTTTACGGTGTGACTGCCGATTATCTGCTTGCCCGGACAGAAACAAAACGTCACCCGAATGCAGAGCTTTCTGACCTGCATCTGAGTGACGAAATGATAGAGCTATTAAAGAGTAAACGGGTGGATACGGCACTGCTCTGTGAACTGGCAACCCACCCGGATTTCACAAAGCTTCTTGCCGACATACAAATCTATGTGGAAGGGATTGCATCCATGCAGATACAGAACCTGAATACATGGGTGGATGTGGCAAGGGCTGAAATCATGGAAAAGTATCAGACAACGGAACAGGACAAAACCATGTATCTGTTGCAGTCAGCCCATGTGGAAGAAGGCGACTATTTCCGTAGCCGGGTACATAAGGACATGGACGGCATTTTAGAAGATATCAGAAACGCCCACGTTGGAAGAAATGACGGAGCACCGAAGACCTCTGTGGCAGAAGAACTGCGACAGGATTTGGAGGAAGTGGCAGCCTTTGAAGGAAGCCGGGCAGAACAGCTTCTGTTGGTTTTCTGTAAGCAGACCAAGCTCCGTTACAATAAGCTGACAGAGGAAGAAAAACAGGCACTGATGCGGATAATGCAGAAGTCGGAGTTGATGAAAAGCCCTATTTCACAGAGGGGCAGGAAGAAATAAAATATGTATACTTAAAGATGCTTTGAGAGGTAACATTTATGGGATTTCGTACACTTGAAATTAGTCATGCAGCAGAAATACACATAAAAGAAGGGCAATTGGAAATCACAACAGACGATGGAATTGCAGTTGTGCCGATAGAGGACTTGAATCAGATTATGGTACATGGTGCTAATATACGACTTTCTACAATGGATTTATCTATCTTAAGTCAAAATAAGGTGGCACTGATGACGCTGGATGACAGATATTTACCGACAGCCATTGTGTTGCCATTTGAAGGTCATGCAAGGCAGTCTAAATTAATGCATGCACAAATAAATACTACACATGAAAAATATATGGAATTATGGATTGATATTATAAAACAAAAGATAAGTAATCAATCCAGAGCTTTGTCTATTATGGGTTTGGATGGTGCGGAAAGAATTGCAGAGCATGTGGCAACTGTAGATGAGGAAAATGTGGATTACTGTGAATCATTAGCTGCTAAAGAATATTTTGCATATTATCATGAGGGATTTAACAGAAGAAGTGAGGACCCTATCAATAGCAGACTGAATTATGGCTATGCTGTTGTAAGAAGTGCAATTGCAAGAAAACTGGTGGCAACGGGTTTTCATCCAACTTTTGGAATACATCATGACAATCAATTGAATGCATTTAATCTGGCTGATGATTTGATAGAACCGTATCGTGCAATAGTTGATTTAGTAGCACACAACAATATAGCGTCAAACATTCAGTTGACAAAATCAGAAAGAAGAGAATTGGCGCATGTATTACATAATGCCTGTATTGTCGATGGAGTCAAGGTTAATGTAATGTCGGCGATTGATATTATGGTGGAAAGTTTGAAGAGGATTATTTTAGATGCTTCGACGGAAAAATTAAAGGTACCAATGATTCTGCCGATTGAAAGTATGGAGGGAATTACGGAATGAGATTACTTGTTATTCTTAGTCCAACAGATAGATGGGGAACTAAAACAGAGTATACGAGGCTTCGAAAGTTTTTACATAAAGATGGCTATTTGCGAATAGCACCGGAAGCGTATATGCGGATAGTGCAAAATAGGAAAGCATCCGAAAAACATTACAGACGAATTGAAGAGTACGCACCTAAAACCGGAACAGTAAGACTTTTACGTTTGACAGAGAAGCAATATAATAACATATATTTGGTGACAGGAGAAGCAGATTATCAGGAAAAAGTAGTTGGCATAAACAGTCATATTATGTTATAATGAGACTTGTAACAGACTAATTATCTATATTTGGGAAGTTAATAAAACTTTGTACTAAATATAGTGGTTGAATGACCCGCCAAAAATGGTGCATCGTTCAAC
>Ga0255341_1000764_pt1 | contig 50702 bp, 41 predicted proteins | sample wastewater_treat_8_FD_192418 | JGI IMG/M metagenome (GOLD analysis project Ga0255341, IMG submission 192418) | Wastewater microbial communities from Lulu Island WWTP, Vancouver, Canada - plant12 | ecosystem: Engineered > WWTP > Wastewater > Unclassified | place: Canada: Vancouver, British... | reverse complement strand
AATTTCTGACCCCAAATTAGTAAATATTAGCAAAACACCCTTGATATTTTCCTAATAATGGTTATTGCGTGAAGTTGTCAAGGTACATCTATTGTAAAAAAAGAGTTTATGCAGTGGAATCAAGATTGTTTACACTTTTCATGCAGTAAAATGTTTAACCGTTTTTTCATAATATGTTTTGTAATTAATATAATAATTCTGTATCTGATGTTTCGTGATAAAACGCATTGCTATTTTAATATCATGTAAGCCTACTTTTGTATATATTAAAATTTATTATTTGATAATACATTAATAGATTTTTATATAATTTGATATTATTAATAAAAAATTGGTAATAATAAATAATACGATAATAAATGGAGGTTGCATATGTATCTTTTAGGAAAGATAAAAGTAACAGCTGTAATACCACAAAAGCTTAATAGGTTGAAGGATATTGCATATAATCTATGGTGGTCATGGAATTCTGATGCAATAGACCTATATAGGGAAATCGACCTGGCTCTTTGGGAAAAGCTAAACAAAAACCCTGTAAGATTCTTGCAGGAAGTTAGTCAAAAAAAGTTGGAACAAAAATTGAACGACCCTGACTATATGCAACGTTATGAAGAGGTTGTAGCAAGTTTTGACCGCTATATGAGTGAAAAGGATACCTGGTTCAATAAAAATTATCCTGATAAAAAGGATGAAATGATTGCATATTTTTCAGCAGAGTATGGCTTAAATGAGGTTTTGCCTATTTACTCCGGCGGTTTGGGTGTTCTATCAGGTGATCATTGTAAATCTGCAAGTGATTTGGGAATACCTTTTACGGCTATAGGACTCTTTTATAAGCAAGGCTACTTTAGTCAGAGAATCAACTATGACGGATGGCAGGAAACAAACTTTACCGATTTAAATGTTTCCCAGCTTCCAATAACTCCAGCACTGGACAAAAACGGTGAAAAGGTATTCATTAATGTTGAACTCCCTGGAAGGGTTGTATTTGCACAAATATGGCAGGTTAAAGTTGGACGTGTCAGTATCTACTTTATGGATACCGATGTTGAACAGAATAACGACCATGACCGTTATCTTACTGCAAGGCTTTACGGCGGCGATCAGGAAACAAGAATTCAGCAGGAAATATTCCTTGGAATTGGTGGAATTAGAACACTTGAAGCACTTGGTATCAAAGCTACCGTGTACCATATGAATGAAGGCCATTCATCATTCATGGGACTGGAGTTAATGAGAAAACTTATACAAGAACATAAAATTCCTTTTAAACAAGCAAAGGAAATTGTGTCTTCCTCATCCATATTCACCACCCATACTCCTGTTCCTGCAGGTAACGATGTATTCCCGATCCATATGATTGATAAATACTTCGGTAATTTCTGGGGTCTTTTAGGTATAAGCAGACATGAGTTCCTAGACCTTGGCCTTAGAATCGGTGAGCATCAGAACTTCAACATGACAGTGCTTGCCCTTAACCTGTCGGGAAGGAAAAATGGAGTAAGCGAATTGCATGGTGCTGTATCGCGTAACATATTCAATAATGTATGGCCCGGACTGCCTGAAGAAGATGTACCTATCACACATGTGACCAATGGTATACACACATTGACCTGGCTTTCACCAAGTATAAAGCACATATTTGATAAATATCTTGATGCAGATTGGAAAGAAAGGCTTTATGACAAGTCTGTCTGGGATAAGGTTAATGATATACCGAATGATGAGTTATGGAAAACCCATAGCGTGTTAAAAACAAAAATGATAGGCTATATACGCAATAAACTGAAAGAACAAAAAATAGCAAATGGCGAATCTGTGGAAAGCATTAAAGAAGTAGATTCCATCCTGGATTCCAATGCACTTACCATAGGTTTTGCGAGAAGATTTGCAACATACAAGCGTGCAAATCTCATATTCAGGGATGTGGCAAGAATTTTGAGAATATTGAATAATCCGGATATGCCAGTTCAGATAATATTTGCCGGTAAAGCCCATCCAGCTGACAGACCTGCACATGAAATAATTAAGAACATTAATGATATTGCAAAACAAGAAGGCTTTAAAGGAAAGGTTATTTTACTGGAAAACTATAACATGACCCTTGCCAGAATAATGGTTCAGGGAGTAGATATCTGGCTCAATAACCCAAGACGTCCTCTTGAAGCCAGCGGAACGAGCGGTCAGAAGGTTTGCATTAACGGTGCCATTAATTTCAGTATACTTGACGGATGGTGGTGTGAGGGCTATAACGGCAAAAACGGCTGGGCAATAGGTGATGATACTTATTATGATAATGAACACAACCAGGATAACGCAGACAGTGAATCAATTTACAACATATTGGAGAACCAAATAATTCCAACTTATTATTATCATGACGAAAACGGTATTCCTGTTAAATGGGTTGAAGTTATGAAAGAATCCATAAAGTCATTAACTGCACAGTACAGTACTCACAGGATGGTTCAGGAATATAACAACAGATTCTATGTACCTACTATGGAAAGGGTATCCAAGATGAAGGCGAACAACTTCAGCTTTGCAAAAGAGTTGGCTGATTGGAAGGAAAATATAGAAAAAAATTGGTCCCAGGTACAAATTATATCCGATAAGACCATGAACCAGCTTAAAGAACAAAAAACCAAATCCGGCGAAACCATAAAGATCACTACTTCTGTTTATCTCGGCTCAATTGACCCTGGAATGGTAAAGGTAGAAGTATATTATGGCAATATCGGCAGAAACAATATGATTGAGAATGCTGAAATTGTAGAATTGAAGCTTGATGAAAAACTGGAATACGGCCTTTATAGATACAGTTCCGACATAAGTTTCTCCGATGGCGGTGAGTACGGTTATACATTCAGAGTAGTACCTTTCCATCCTGATCTTATTAATAAGTTTGAAACGGGATTGGTAAGATGGGTGGTTCAATAACAATAGGTCTTATAAGTAATGCTTATTAATACTTAAATAAATTAAATAAGGAAATACATCTTATTAACATGCCCGAACTGCGATATAAATTACCAAAAATCTTTTATATCGCAGCTTATTTTTGGGCATATGTGCCATTGATCGGCTGATGATTTGTTCGGTTGATGGCTTTTATGTATTATGTGTTTTCTCTTCCAATAAAAGAATTTATATACTCAAGCAATCTTTCTTTTACCTTAATGATTTCATCTGTATTTGGCAATGCCTCAAATATCACATCTAAGTAACCTCTCTCCATAACTTTCATAAGTGTTATCTTATAATTTATATCATATATCCATGAAAGCCTTAAAAGCTTCATGTCATCAGAAGTCTTAATGTCACTAAATTTAATATGCCTAAAATTCATTACACTTTCAAGAATATTGCCGGATATACCCTTAACCCCAGATGATTCACCTACCTTTAAATGTTCAAAATGTTTTGGGCTTTTATAGTAATCGGATAATATACCTAATATATCAAGTTTATCAGCATCCCTTATTAGCTTAGCAAAGGTCAGAGCCTTTTCATCATCTATATCAGGCAGCATTAAAGCATTATGATTTCGAATTGCCATTATCACAACATTTCTTTCATAGTCTGTAAGATCATTCAATATGTTTTTCTCAACAAGCATTTTAATTCCAAGCTCAGAATGATTCTCCGACCTTGCATCCGAAAAAGTCCTATATCTGGAAAATTGCTCAAACCTTCCAATATCATGAAACAATGCAATAATATTTGCATGGATAAGATCCGACTCATCGAGTCCTGCTTCTTTACCGATATCGGTAATATTCGAGCACACTCTCATAGTATGTTCTTCCTTTAATTTTAAGTTAAAGTTTGTTTCCTCATCTTTTAAATAAAAACCCTTAACATAATTTATAAAAAAATTATTGAGTGATTCAAATAAATATTTATCCATCAACTTCCTCCATCTATGTTAAATAACTAAATTCTCCTCCAACATTTGTTATTTTGAATGAGCATTATATTTAATACCTCTTGTAATATTTTAGCACTAGAAATATAATAATAGTATTCCGTATTGAAAGTTTTATATTTTTATTTGTTATTTGAATATTTAGGAAGGAGGGTTTATTTATGAAGCAAAGAATAACCGTAGAAGATTTGAAGTCCCTGACCCCGGATCAAAAGCAAACTCTTAATTCTTTGTGGAAACCTGGTAAATTCGACCATGCTGTAGCATCCATTTGCAAGGATATTATTAATGAGGAGTATGAAGATTACGAGTTTGTCATAGGCAATATCGAAATATACAATGGCTACAGGTTTTTACTCTATGACATTGCACATATGAGCAATGAAAATCCGGATGATTCGGAGTTAACTGATGAAACCTCCCAAAATAACGATGAGAGCTATTCCAACGATAAAGATTCATATGAAGACGCTTATGAAAACGAAGATGAATATGATAAGGACCATGAAGAAATTGCTGAAGATTTTGACCAGGATCAGGATTTTAGCTATTGCCGCCCCAGTTCTTTTATAAAGGATGAATGTCTGCCGCTTCTTACCATTGGACAAATGATAGAAATATTAAGCAGAACCACCCCATCACTTGGTCAGTTTTACCTTTTTGCCGAATCAGGTGACATTTTCTGCGAAATAGGCGATAAGGCCCATTCAAACGAATATGGATTTGATCTTGAAAACAACGAACTTTGTGATGTTTTATGGGAACTTGTTAAAAATACATTATAAAATATAAGCTGCCATAACAAAATTAAGATTTGTTATGGCAGCTATCTTCACTAATTTGTCACCCCTTCTATATCACCGACAATATAGCAATATGAGCCGTTGATGGTACTGTTCTTTCCAATAATAGTTGTGCTTTCAATGCTATATTTTTTTAGAGCCAGATCTTTAAGGGTACCCATATATGCAGTAAGTATATCTCCTGCGTCAACGCTTGTCTTCATGTTCTTATTGAGGGTCTTTATAAGTCCGGGTATTTTTGTAATATTACCCAAAGTAAGTTTCTGGTTAACAAAAGCTTTCAAGAATGCTATCTGATTCTTTTTTCTTTCAATATCTCCATAGCTTCTGAATACTTTATTTTCATCATATCCCTGCCTAAATCTCACAAATCCTTCTGCTTGTGCTCCATTAAGATGTTGTGGTCCTTTATTTAAATGGATGTGAAGATTCTGAAAAGGGTCATCATAATCCATCAAATATGGAACATTGATATCTACCCCTCCAAATAGATCTACAATTTGCCTGAATCCCTCGGTATTAATCTTTATGTAATCCCTTATCTCTATTCTAAATACTTCTTTTATTATATCCGCCAAAAAATTAATTGCACTAGTGTTGAATTTGCCTTCATATTTCATTTTAATTCCTATGTCATATGCAGCATTAATCTTATAAAAGGCAGCATTCCTTGCTCTACCTAATGATTCAAGATGATGTCTCACCTTCATGTTGTAGTTTATATACATATCTCTCGGAATCATGATTATTTTTGCTACTTTCCCGTCATCATCCATGCTTAAAATTCCTATAGTATCATACAACCCCGCTACCTTGTCTTCACCGATAATTAATATATTCATGCTCCCATCAGCAACAAGGTTTTCCGGATAAGACTGGCCTTCAGTAACTCCCGGTATTGAATCATAGTCTATCACTTCCTCAGTAGGAATTGCCGTTGGAGTTATACCTTGTGTAGGTGTAGGTGCAATGGTCGGTGTATTATGAATAACTACAGGCACCGCTTCCGTAGGAGTATCCACCCAAAAAAAATTTAAAATAATTAAATAAGCTATAACGCCAAATATGATTCCGGCAATAGAAAAAACTATTTCACCTTTATACTTTTTCATATGTACAAATTTCCTTTTATAAACTTTTACTATACTACATATTATAATACTACATATTCTATCATATTTTGCACAATAATTGCGTTGGAAGTTATTTTAGAGATTTCAAAAATTTCATTTGTCGATTTTTATGGTTAAGGACAGTGTGAGTTCACGAAATCAGCAATGATTGCATGGGTGTTTACAAGTTTGTAATAGATAAGTTTTCTTGAATATTCTTACAGAAATGAAGTCTTAATAAAATGACGTAATTTTTTAAAATATTAAAGGAGAGCTTTACTCTCCTTTTTATGTCTTTAATTATCAATATCTGTTGCCACCGTATCCGCCTGTGCTCCCTCTTCCGTTACCGAATCCGCCACGCTGTGCTTTTTTTGCTTTCCTGCATGTTGGACATCTTTGTGGTTCATTCTGAAATCCTTTTTCCTTATAGAATTCCTGTTCTCCTTCCGTAAAAAGAAAATCTGCTCCACAATCCTTGCATGTCAATTCTTTGTCGGCCATATTAAATTACCTCCTTAACTATTTGGGATTTAACTAAATTCTTACATGTCTCTCCAAAAATTAAGGAGGGAAAATGATCGAATGGGAATTAAATCACAATTGAATAGTGTATTATTAATAATATTATACTACATTTTTTAAAAATATTCAAGGAATTATATTCCATGTTTGTTTACTTTTTCAATGGTAAATACTGAAATACTTATGTATTATACAACTCTGCCCATATGCTATTTTACTAATGATATTGTATATTGTGAGAAAATTATATATTATATATATATAAATTAATTAAACAATATTATTAATTATTATTGAAAACGTAAAACTGTAATGATTGTGAAATAATCCGGAAGAATAACATCAGTTCTTGGTAATAAATTTTCAATGTAATTTTTTACCAAGATGTTTTTATGAAAAATTATGGTGTATAATATAAAATAGTTTCCTTATACATAAACAAAGAAATGTTTTGCAATAATTTAAATCAAATGATTATTGCTAATCATAAATTAAATGTTATATTAATTTAATCTATTTATTAATAGGAGGAGTTTTACTATGAAAGAAAAGAAAGTTATTGCATTACTGGTTATATGTCTTATTTTCACTGCTTCATTCGTATTACCGGTATTTGCATCACCTGATTCCACCGAATTTGTCTATGGTGATTTTGACCAGGATAAGGATGTGGACTCTGATGATTACTCATATTTACGTATGTACCTTATAGGAATGATCACCATTGATAGAGTTCCTGCAAATATGGATGTTGATGGAAACGGGAGATTTGATTCAGATGATTACTCATACATGCGTCAGTACCTTATAGGAATGATCAGGGTATTTCCTGTTCAGATATCTGCCACTCCATCAATAACAATTACACCTACCGTTACACCTACAGTTACATCAACCAATACACCTACTCCAGTACCAACAACCGATTCAGAATTATATATGACAGCTTCAAAAGAATCCCATGATACATATAAAGTAACTCTTAATATAAAAGACATTCCAAACTTTGCCGGATATCAGGCTAACATTGTATATGATCCAAAAGTTCTTAAGCCCATATACTCTGATGGTTCTGAATACACCTTACAATCACCAGTTGAAACAGGTAGCTTGTTAAACAAAAAATATTCGCCATCAGATTTTGCAATGCATGATCTAGAAAACGGGTCGTTGAATTTTAGTAGAGCGTATGTGGCACTTAATTCGTATAGAAATTCGGGAGTTTCTGAATCTACCGGCTCAATTGCTACTATTTATTTTAAAATGCTTAAAAATGAATCAACCCAAATAACCTTAGAGAATTGTTTGACTATGCCTAATGCAGTTAACGGAACCCTCGTTTTCGACTGGAATGGTAATCAACTTCTCAATTATGATGTAAAAACGGCAATATCCCTATCGCCTGATGATACACCAACAAATACACCAATAGCTACACCAACAGCTACACCAACATATACAAGTGTGCCTTCATCAACACCAACAGCCGCATCCACCATTTATATGAGCAGTGAAAAAATATCCTCCTCCAGCAATCTTATTAAATTAACAATAAACATTAGTAATATTGCTAACCTTTTAGGATATCAGGCAAATCTCAAATACGATCCGGAAGTACTCATACCCGTTAATGCCGACGGCTCTGATTTTGAAAATAGTTCCGAAGTGGAAACAGGTACACTCTTAAATAACAATAAGTATTCTCCGCTAAAAGTGTCAAATCATGACCTGACAGCCGGAATACTGAACTTTGGAATAACTTATATGGATCTTGATTCCTATAAAAACTCTGGAGTTTCTGAGTCAAACGGTTCAATAGGTATAATTTATTTTAAGGTTCTTAAAAACACTACAACCGAAATCAAGTTTATAGATTGCGAAACAATGACATCAGGAATTAACGGAACCATTCTATATGATTGGGATTCCAATCAGATACTCAACTATACGGTTGCACAATCCCTGAAAATTGATACTTCCAGCATAACACCAATTTCCGGTAACCTTAGTCTTTCAATTGATAAGAGTAATGCTGAAACTGGAGAAATTGTTAATGTATTCTTAAATTTATCAAACATGGATAAAATATCAGGCATACAAGCAAACATCAAGTATGATCCAACTTGCCTACAGCCTGTTTACCTCGACGATAATTCATATGTTCCATATGATAAAAGTACAGTACCACCTAAAGTAGATTTATTCCAGAAAGCATTTAGCCCTTTGGAATTTGCCAATAATAATTTAACAAACGGAATCATCAATTTTGGTTTTATGTATACAAACCTGACCGGCTATGCCAATTCCCAATTATCGGATAATAATGGGACAGCAACCAAAATCAGCTTCAAAGTACTAAAGAATTCACCAACTAAAATAGAATTGTCACCAAGTAAAAACATGCCCGGATCTGTAAATGGAACCTATATTTTTGACGTTATGGGAGATGTGACAAATAATTATGAATTGAAAACATCGTTTGTAGAGTTGAATAAAGACTGAAAATAAATTATTTATCCTTTTGCATTATCAAAATATGGTATATAATTTATGTATAAAATTATGTTATTATTAGACGGTAATTTTAAAAAGGGAGGTTCATAAAAAATGAAGTGCACAAAAGTTATTGCATTGCTGGTTGCTGTATTAGTTTTTCTTTCTTTAGGTAGCATGGCCCTGGTAACATCAGCAGAATCACAGATACTTTGGGGTGATGTGGACGGTGACGGAAATTTCAATTCCAACGACTATGCATTAATGAGACAGTGTCTGCTGGGAATGATAAGCAAAGAATCAGTTGCAGCAACTGCTGATGTTGACGGTGATGGAAAACTTACATCCGATGACTATGCATATATGAAACGTCACTTATTAGGTATGATCTCATTATTTCCAGTAGAAGAAAGCCTTGTTACTCCTACACCTACAGTTAATGCAAAGGGTAGTCTTACTTTGTCCTTTGATAAGGAATACGCCGATCAGGGCGATATAGTAACCGCAAGTCTTAATATAAAAGATGTTAAAGATTTTGCTGGGTATCAAGTCAATATTAAATATGATCCTTCAGTATTACAGCCTGTTGTACCCTTTGGTGAAATTTTTCTTCCTTATGGAAATCTCACACCTGTAGAGTCCGGTACTCTCCTTGCAAATGAGAAATTTAAGCCTGTAGATGTTGTTTTTCATGATGTTGGTATAGGAATATTAAGCTTTGGAAAATCCTACCTTGAACTGGATGCATATAAAAAATCTGGAAATATAGAAACTACAGGTTCGATAGGCATTATCAAATTCAGAGTTTTAAGGGTTATTCCTACTAAAATATATTTTAAAGGTACAAACATACTTCCATTCGGAATTGACGGCACTGCTCTCTATGATTTTAATGCAGACCAGATTATGGATTATGATATTATTCAACCTGATACAATATTTGCACCATCCAAACCAACCCCTACTTCTACACCTGAATCTACTCCAGTACCTACTCCTACACCAAAGCTTGGTAACTTCAGTTTGACCGTAGACAAGTCAGATGCTAAAATTGGTGATATTATTACTGCAACCCTTAGCATTGACGAAATTCTCAATTTTTCAGGATACCAGGCAACATTGAAATACGACCCCGATTGCTTGCAGCCAGTATATACTGATGGTACACCTTATGAAACAACTTCAGCAGCAGAAACAGGCTCATTACTCTGCGGAAAATATTCACCGGTAGATCTTGCTTCAAACGATCTAGAAAACGGTATATTGAACTTTGGTAGAGCTTATATGGCACTAAATACATACAGAAACTCGAAATCACCTGAATCATCCGGTATTCTTGCCAAAGTCAGTTTTAAAGTTCTTAAAGACTATTCTAAACCAGTATTGGTAGATAATCCTTTGCTTGATAACGACATAGATGGCACTCTTTTATTTGATTGGAATGGAAATAGTACAAAAGACTATGTGGTTACACAACAATAAATACAAACTGCATATTGCAGGAAAGATAAAGAAATGGTGAGGATAAAATTTACCCTCACCATTTCTTTATCTAAAAACAATGATTTTATACAACTTCAAAAATTTCTCACTACAATAAAATCATTTAATTATTTTGCTTTGTCTTGTTTAAAAAACTATTGTTTCATATTGTATTTAATGATAATATTTTTATATGCCGAAAACTAAAATCATAAACTAGAAGGGGTTTAAATTATGAATGCCAAAAGAAAAATTGTATTAATTTTATTATTATCAATCCTTACAACTATGCTTTTTTCAAGCACATTATATGCAGATAATCAACCGTCCATATCTCTTGAGCTTGACAAGACCACAGCAAGCGTAGGTGAAATTATTAAAGCATCACTGAAAATCAATGAGATTAAAAATTTTGGCGGATACCAGGTTCGCCTAAGATACAATCCTGAAGTACTTCAAGCTGTTGATGCTAATACCGGAAGTCCTCTAGGAAACAAAACACCTCCTACTAAAGGTGATGTGCTTCAGAATCCGAGTTATTCTCCACTTGACCTTACAACCAATATCATAGAAAATGGTATACTTGACTTTGGAAATCTATATATGAACATGGCCAGTTACAAAAAAAGCGGTAAGGCAGAAACAACAGGGACACTTGCAGTTATTGGATTTAAAGTTCTTAAGGATGCCGCAACTGAAGTAATATTTGATGACCTTAACGGAAATCCGGGTGCTATTAACGGAATTATGTTGTTTGACTGGGATGGGAATCAAATGAAAAGTGGGTATAATGTGGTACCTGCTTCTAAAATTAATGTTTCATCAAGCCCCATTCCACTACCAAGTTTTACTACAAGGCCCACAACCGAACCTCAACAAAACGAATCACCGGCATCACCTGATTCATCAACAGCACCTGAAGCGTCTGCAATTGCTTCGCCTGATAGTAGTAATACATCCGATAATAATACTGATACAAATACTGATACAAATACCGATTCAGATACCAAGCTTGCGACAAACAAATCAAATCTCACTGTTATAATAGTTGTACTAGCCGCTGTTGTTATTATAATTCCAATTATAATGATAGTGCTTATTAAGAAGAAAAGAAAATAAAAGCCCATAAAAATTAACCCCCCAATGGACAAATCCATTGGGGGGTTATTATTTGAAGTTTATAAAATTATTCTTCCGGATAGTTTTCTCTCTTTACATAATGTGTATGGAGCAGGTCGTGTGCCTTATGGCTTCCAGGCTCTTTGAAGTATTCATCATAAAGCATCTTGACTCTAGGATTTTCATGAGATTTTCTAATAGGCATTTCCTTATCTTCCTCATAAATCGCCTTTGCTCTTTCAGCTCTTAAATCAATCCAGCTTCTAACTGATGATGGCTGAATCGGCTGACCTCCACCGTTTACACATCCGCCAGGACAAGCCATTATCTCTATGAAATGATATTCTTCTCCGTTTTTGACCTTCTCAAGAAGCTTTCTGGCATTTCCAAGTCCATGTGCTACAGCAGCCTTTATCTTCATGCCACCAGCCTCAACAACAGCTTCCTTAACTCCATCTATTCCTCTCACTGAATTATATTCAATACTTTCAGAAGGTTTTCCGTTTAATATTTCTGTAACTGTTCTTAATGCAGCTTCCATAACTCCGCCTGTAGCTCCGAAAATTACGCCTGCACCTGATGCTTCACCCATAGGATCATCAAATTGTCTTTCAGGAAGTTCTTTAAAATCAATTGCTGCTTCCTTGATCATTTTAGCAAGCTCCCTAGTTGTCAAGACTACATCTACATCAGGATATCCTGTGCTGGACAGTTCAGGTCTCTGTGCTTCATATTTCTTTGCTGTACAGGGCATTATTGATACCACAAATATCTTTGATGGATCTATACCCATTTTTTCTGCATAATATGATTTTAACACAGCTCCAAACATTTCATGAGGTGACTTGCATGATGAAAGATTATCTATAAATTCAGGGAAATTATGCTCGCAGAATTTTATCCATCCAGGGCTACAGCTTGTTATAAGAGGCAGCTTTCCGCCATTTTTTATTCTATTTATTAATTCTGTACCTTCCTCCATAATAGTAAGGTCAGCAGCAGTATCTGTGTCAAATACTTTTGAAAATCCAAGTCTTCTCAATGCAGCTACCATATTACTTGTTGCCCTTGAACCTATAGGCATTCCGAACTCTTCCCCAATGGCAACCCTGACAGCTGGAGCAGTCTGAACAACAACATGAAGATCTTTGTTGGCAAGTGCATCCCAAACCTTGTCGGTATCATCCTTCTCACGAAGTGCACCTACAGGACACACATTTATACACTGTCCACACATAGTACAGGGCACTTCATTAAGAGACTTGTTGAAAGCAGGTGATACAAGTGACTTAAAACCTCTTTCAATAGTATCGATAACAGCTACACTCTGAACATTTTTACACATGCTTACACAACGTCTGCAAAGTACACATTTGTTAGGATCTCTGACTATTGAAGGTGAAAACTCATCCAATGGCATTTCAGTTGAATCACCGTCAAATCTTATATCCCTTATATTTAAATCCAGAGCTAGTTTTTGAAGTTCACAGTTATTGCTCCTTACACAGGTGAGACACTTTCTATCATGATTGGATAATATAAGCTCCAATGTAACCTTTCTTGCTTCACGAACTGCTGGTGTTTGGGTGTTTATTACCAATCCCTCTGATACCGGATAAACACAAGATGCTTGTAAACTTCTCGCTCCTTGTATTTCAACAAGACACATTCTACATGCACCGATCTCATTTAAATCCTTAAGGAAGCAAAGTGTCGGTATCTCAATGTTGGCAAATCTTGCCGCCTCCAAAACCGTATAACTCTTTGGAACTTGAATTTTCCTGCCGTCTATAGTAATATTTACTGTTTCCATTTAAACACTCCCCTTCCTTTAAACATTCTTGAATATAGCTTTGAATGGACATTTCTCCATACAAGCACCACATTTAACACACTTGTTGCTGTCTATTACATAAGGTACCTTCTTTTCACCACTAATACATTTTACTGGACAAACTTTTGCACATATACCACAGCTCTTACACATATCAGCATTTATTACATATTGCATCATTGATTTACATACCCCTGCGGTACATTTTTTATCATTAACATGTGACAGGTATTCATCCTTAAAGTAATGCAATGTACTTAAAATTGGATTTGGTGCTGTTTGACCAAGACCACATAGAGCAGATGCCTTAATGTTTTTTGCAAGTATTTCCAATTTCGTTATATCTTCTTCTTTTCCCTTGCCTTCAGTTATTCTATCCAAAATTTCCAACATTCTTTTTGTTCCTATTCGACAGGGAGGACATTTACCACAGGACTCATCAACAGTAAACTCCAAAAAGAACTTTGCAATATCAACCATACATGTGTCTTCATCCATAACAATAAGTCCACCTGATCCCATCATGGAACCTAACTGGATCAATGAATCATAATCTATTGGAACATCCAAATGGCTTGCGGGTATACATCCGCCGGAAGGTCCTCCAGTCTGTGCAGCCTTAAACTTCTTATCGTTAGGTATACCTCCGCCTATCTCATATACAACCTCTCTTAATGTTGTACCCATAGGTACTTCCACAAGACCAGTGTTGTTTATGTTACCTCCAACAGCGAAAACCTTGGTTCCATTGCTCTTTTCAGTACCGATGCCTGCAAACCACTCAGCACCTTTATTGATAATTGGAGGAATATTTGCATATGTTTCAACATTATTAAGTAGCGTTGGCTTATTCCACAAACCTTTAACAGCAGGGAAAGGAGGTCTTGGTCTTGGTTCTCCCCTTTTACCTTCAATAGAAGTCATAAGTGCTGTTTCTTCTCCGCACACAAATGCTCCTGCTCCTAATCTGATCTCAAGGTCAAAACTAAAATCAGTACCAAAAATATTCTTTCCAAGCAAGCCATATTGCTTTGCCTGCTCGATAGCTATATTTAAACGCTTAACTGCGATGGGATATTCCGCTCTGATGTATATATATCCTTGATTTGCACCAACAGCATATCCTGCTATTGCCATAGCTTCAATTACTGAATGGGGATCTCCTTCAAGCACACTTCTATCCATGAATGCTCCCGGATCTCCTTCGTCTGCATTACAGCAAACATACTTCTGATCATCTTTTGACTTGGCAGTAAATTCCCATTTCAATCCGGTTGGGAAGCCTCCGCCTCCTCTTCCTCTAAGTCCTGACTTCTTAATTGAGTCTATAACCTCTTCAGGAGTCATTTCGGTTAAAACCTTAGCCAAAGCCTTATATCCATCAAAAGCAATATACTCTTCAATAACCTCAGGATTTATAACACCACAATTTCTAAGTGCTATCCTCAATTGCTTTTTAAAGAATTCGACTCCCTCTATTGAAGTTTCAATACCTTCCTCGTCATGTTTATTCTCCAATAATCTTGAAACTATTCTGCCCTTTAGAAGATGTTCTTCAACAATTTCCTTAACATCCTCTACCTTAACCATAGTGTACATGCAGCCTTCAGGGTAAACAACTACAATAGGTCCACGTGCACACAATCCAAAACAGCCGGTTTTTACTACTTTTACCTCATTTGCCAAATTATTATTATTTAAATGCGTTTCAAATTCGCTCGTTATCTTCTCTGAACTTGATGAAACACAACCTGTACCGCCACAAACCAGAACATGTGCTCTATAAATCTGCATCTATACTTCCCCCCTTATTTCTTATCTTCAGAACCAATTGTTAAATCTATACAAACCCTACCGTTAACTATGTGCTCGGTTACTACCCTAACAGCCTTTTCTGCTGTCATTTTAACATAAGTGGTTTTATTTCCGGTTGGGTCAATCACTTCCACAATAGGCTCAAGCCTGCAAACACCAATGCAACCAGTCATAGTAACAGCAGCATTTTTTACTTCTCTTTTATTAAGCTCTTCCATAAATGCATTCATAACAGGTCTTGCACCTGCAGCAATTCCACATGTGGCCATACCTACTACTATTCTATAACCCTCTGTATTTGTCCTAACTCCCATTTTGTCCAATGCTTTCTTCCTGATTTCTTCAAGTTCAGCTATTGATTTCATTTAATACACCTCCAAAAGTAACATTTATCCCCTCATTTATATAATCTTTAATCCATTTCAAAACTTCATATTCATTAATAGGAACCCCATCAAGCATTCTCTTTACCTCCACGGTATCGAAACTAAACATATCATCATCACGAAAAAGTGTCAGGGTTAAGTGCAGGCTTTCATTTGAAGCAAGCACACCTGCTATAGTATCTGCAACATCTCCTAAGGGCGGCCTGTCAATATTATTTATTTTAAATACTGCCTCCAAAGTTGTACCAACACCCTTTTTTGATGTAATATCAAGATATCCGTCACTTCTTTCGGCAGACGCTTTAAAAAGTGAAATTCCCAATCCTACTTTTCTTGTATTCCTGATTGTTATAAAAGGGTCGGTAACCTTCTTAATCATGTCATCGTCCATTCCCTTGCCGTTATCTGCTACAATTATCTTCAACTCATTACTTTTTAAATTCGCAGCAATAGTAACGCCTATACGGGTGCCCATGGCAACTATCGAGTTCTGTATTATGTCCATTAGATGTAAAGACAAATCTCTCATTTTAATTCTTTCTATATTTTTCTATGATACCTTCAATATCGTCAGGTGAAAGTCTTCCATATACATCCTCATTTATCATCATAACAGGTGCTAAACCACAAGCACCTATACATCTGCATGCTTCAAGAGAAAACATGCCGTCATCTGTACATTTGCCAACTTCAACTCCAAGTTTTTCTTTAAGCTTGTCAAGAATTAATCCGGAACCTTTAACATAGCAAGCTGTACCCATGCAGAGCTGAATATTATATTTACCTTTTGGTTCGAGAGAGAATTGGGTATAGAATGTAACAACCCCATATATTTCGGAAAGCGGAACATCTAGTCCCTCGGAAATCATTTTTTGAACATTTAGAGGCAGATAACCATATACTTCTTGTGCTTCATGCAATACCGGAATTAATGCACCTCTTGTATTTTTGTACTTCTCAATTATTTGCTGCAGCTTTTCTTTTTTTTCATCTGCACACCCGCAGCAACAACCTTTTGAATTCATATAGATAACCCCCTTGTCATCAGAGCTATTGCTCCCTTAATATGTTAAAAATTTAACATCAATCGTTAACATTATAACAAAGGCATTAGTCAAATTCAATATAAAATAAGTGATTTAACATATATTTTTGTCACCTCTATCCATTTCTTATTTTAGATATAACACATTCTGCGGACTTCTCATCAACATCTATAAATGATTCTCTTTCAGATATGTTTTCAAGAGAATGTGCATCGGATGACACAATAAATCTATAACTGCAAACCTCGGGATATTGCTTGTTCATATTTTCCATTACAGCTTTCTTTGATACCTCCAGATATTTAAATCCTAAATCCGGGGGAATGCTTCCAAGATTGGATAAAATACTGTAGGAGCTTCTGTCTATATGGGCCGGAATCATTGCACCATTAAGACTTAATACGGTTTTATATACTTCTTCTATAGGCATTCCAACTGCAGTAAGCAGGAATCTATCTATTGAACCGATTTCATCATCTTTTTCATCAAAAATTATCTGCCTGCCAAAAATATCATCCCTATTTTTTAAAGGCGGTAGATTATTATAAACAATTTCTTGCATTTTTTTCGCTTCACCAATACCCGGAAACAAGCACACAACATGTATTTCTTCCATCGTTTCTACTTCCATGCCCGGTACTACCAAAATATCCTTCCCCTGTGCACATTTAACAACAGCCTCCAGATTTTCTGCCGAATTATGGTCGGTAACTGCTATTATATCCAGCTCTTTTAGTAACGACATGTTTACTATGTTATTAGGGGTCATATCCTTATCGGAACATGCAGACAACGCTGAATGAATATGCAAATCGTATGCTAACCTCATTTAGCTCCTCCAGGCAAATCAATTATTTGTCAATATTTAACCCTATACCGCACTCATATGCCTTACAGCATATTTCATAAGTGCTAAGACCGGTCCCTATGATAACTATCCCTTCACTTTCAGCCCTCTTGATGGTATCCTGTTCAATACAGATTCCTTCAGGAACAATTATACATGAAACCTCTGTTAATACTGCTACTGCAACAATATTTATATTTGTATGGACAGTAATCCATGCATCGCCCTTTTGGGCATGGGACATAACCCAGCTTAAGAGATCACATATATAAACATCTTCAATAATGTTTTCCAATCCCTCATTGTTACCTGCCCACACCTTCATACCAAGCTTCTCAACAAACTCCCGTACCTTCATACTCTAATTCTCCTCATCTTGAGCCTTGTTATTCGATTCTTTATCCATAACAGGAGGCATTATCGCTTCCAACTCCATCATTTGATTGGCCAAATTCCTGACCCTGTCTCTAAGCTTAAACAAACAATCGGTCTCATTAGCTATTCCTCTTACAATATCCTCTGCAAGAGCTCTGCAGCTAGGTGCACCACAAGCACCGCAATCAAGACCCGGAAGCTCGTTCTCGATCTGCTGAAGGTTTTCAAGCTTCTTCATGGCTATTTCCATATCATCGTCAAGTTTCAACACAGGCTTGTATTTTACATTGCCGGTCCAATCTATTTTATCATACTTATCATCCTGATCCATATTTGAAATAGCTTTTTCCTTTGCCTCATCTATATGTTTTTTTAGCTTGGTTTTAGCCACATAACAATTCTCAATTGTCAACGGTCCTCCTAAACATCCTCCCTTGCACGACAATGCTTCCATAAAAATCACATCTTCCAGTTTATCATTTTCAACTTCCTCCAGAATAGTAATGACTTCATGAATCCCATCAACGGCTAAAAAAGAATCGGTACCTAAAGCCAGGCTTTCACCTCCCGAATTAGCCCATCTAATCCCTTCAAATCCCGCGGCACCAAGATCCTCCACTTTTTTAAGCTTCATAAGATTATTTAAAACAGGAAGATAAATGTCTCTAATTGATATTACACCGCTAACCGAAGATGATTCCCTTTCGTAAGGGGCCATAACACTGGTCATTTTAGCAGCACATGGAGTAATAAAAAATACACCCACATCTTCTTTTGAAAGCTTCTCCCTCTTCATAGCTTTATCTCTTGCTATGTTAGCAGCAACTTCCATAGGTGACTCCAACTTCAATATATTATCGATGAGATTTGGAAATCGAACCTGAATCAACCTTACAACCGCCGGACATGCGGATGAAATAAGCGGAAGCTTTTGACTTTCATTGCTTATGAGTTTCTTTGTTGCCCTGCTAACTATTTCAGCCGCTTTTGCAACCTCATATACCTCATCAAATCCCAAATTCTTTAACGCTGTCAGAATGCTGTCCCGTGAATATATACTTTTGTACTGCCCATATAAGGATGGTGCCGGAATCACTATCTTGTATTTGAAATTCTTTATAATTTCCAACGGATCGGTAATAGCCTTCTTTGCATGATATGGACATATTCTTATACATTCTCCACAGTCTATGCACCTTTCATTAATTATCCGTGCCTTTCCTTTTCTTGCTCTTATTGCCTCTGTAGGACAACGTTTTATACAATTGGTGCAACCTCTGCACTTGTCTTCGTCAAGTGTCACAGAATGAAAATATGTTCCCATACATACACCCCCTTAATAAATCCATATTATACATATATATGAATAACATTACTTATTTAAGGAATGCTCCGGAAAAAACTAAGCAATTTATTTTTGAACGCCCTTAGTTATCCCTTAAATAAACAGTTATGGTAACCACAGTTCCTTTTCCAACCTCTGTATCTATTTCCAATTCATCTGCATATCTCTTTATATTAGGAAGCCCCATGCCCGCTCCAAACCCCATGTCTCTTACATGATCAGGTGCCGTCGTATATCCTTCCTGCATAGCTAATGCCACATTCGGAATGCCAGGTCCTTTATCGCATATTTTAATAATCACCTTGTCCTTCCATATTTCTATGTGTGCTTCACCACCGTTAGCATGAATTACTGCATTAATCTCAGCTTCATACATTGATATTGCAGTCTTTTTTACCTTATCCGGTGCTACACCCAGCTGGTTGAGCATTTTTTTCACAGAGCTGGAGGCTTCACCTGCATGTAAGAAGTCATTTGCAGGTATGTCATAATTCAGTTCCAAGAAACTATCCGTCAACAACAACCACCTCTTCCGGTTATTCCAGCTTCATAAAGCTTACCACTGGCAATAAACATAGAATACTTTGTTGTTAATATAGTTATACCCTTTTCATTTGCCAAATCAATTATTTCCTGTGTAGGATTTTTGCCCCTTACAAAAACTATAACCTTTATATCCATCATTTCTGCAGTACGAACCACCTGTGGATTAATAAGGCCTGTAAGTAAAACTACATTTTCTTTGACAAATGCCATTACATCACTCATTAAATCCGCACCACAAGCCGAATATATCTCCACATCACTGTTTTGCTCTCCGGTAATTATATCAGCCTCAAGAACTGATGAAATTTCGTTTATTTTCATACCTCTACCTTTCCCTTTCCTAACTTATGAATACCTGTTCTAAAAGTGTAATTGAAATATTACTTCCGATTCTTGTATATAATAATATAATAATATTATATCAAATTGTTAATTCGTTAACAATTACTTGAAAAAATTACTGCATATCTGGATTTGCCATCCAAATATGCAGTAATCCCATTACATTTTAAAAATTCCATCCATTTCACTTGCATCTTTTGCATTTTTTATAACTTCATTGGGTATTTTAACCGTAAAATCTCCATTGACATCAGTTAAAGTCAATGAAATATTACCACTTTCCACCAGCCCGTCTCCTGTGTTTCCTTCTTGTCTACTATGAAACTCCATAGTGCAATTCTTCAATAAGTATGTCTTGCTGTCCAGTATAATTTTAACACTATAATCGGCCGGAACATCACCACTGTCAGTTACTGAATCTTCTCCCATAAGGGAATTTCCAAAGTTTGATATGCTGCCGAAAAATGCCGCTCCCTGCAGCACTATTTCATCGGGATTATCACTTTCTCCCTTTACCAAACCCGCTGAACCTACATCATCTGCCGCTATCAGCTCGAATTGATTATCAACCACACTATCGAAATCATTTTCTTTTGAAGTGGTCTTAACCCAGTTATCAATTAAAAATCCTTTCATATATTGTTTATCATTATCGTAGTAGTATTCCATTGTTACACTAAGTCCCAATGCCTTCATATCCATAACCATATGTGCAAGCTTATTGGTTATATCCATTTCCATCTTGATTTCTCCGCCCACAGAGACAGAAGCACTTTCCTTCATGCTTTCCTTCATATCCATTTTCATATTCATTTTTGCCTTTTTGACATTTTTCATTGCTTCTTCAGACTTTGTGAGTATTTCCTTAACTTCATCAAAGGATGCAGGATCTTTAATTAAGACAGATTTGGTTTTGCCATCCCATACAACCTTCTTACCCAAACTTTCGGCAACAAACCTAGCCGGTATGTATGTTCTGTTCTTATAAATCATAGGCGGAACATCCAGTTCGAAACTTGACTCATCAACCTCAGCCTTTTTATTTCCAACTTGAAGGAATATCCTTTTTGAATCCTTATTTATAGTTATGCTCTTGTCCTTTGGCTCCCATATTATATGCTCGTCGTCATTCTGCACTCCCAGATTTTCCAAAACAGCCCTTAAAGGAAGCAGTGTCCTGCCATCCTGCAGAATAGGAACATCAGTATATTGACCAATCTTACCGTCTATGGCAATCTTGATATCCGGACTTTCTGTAATTTTGCCTGCTGCAGAAGAAGTTATTGCAATCCCTCCTGCTATAAGGCAAGTCGTCATAAAAGTTAAAAATTTCTTCATTAAATAGTCCTCCCGCTTTTATTAATTTAGTAATGGCTTAAATATATGTTATTTTATTATGTTTTATCATTTACATTTATTAATTTTATACAATAATTGCATAATAATCAATATATATACTTCTAAATCCAAAATTCAATATTACCGGATTCCTGCGGCTATGCCTCGGGATGCTTTATGAGCAAAAGCAACTTCCTCCAAGGAATTCCTTAATAATAGAGTTTAATGGAATTTCTTTTGTCTCAATAGGAAGAAAATTACCTAAAAATTCAATAAGTCTTTTAGCTTCAGAATATTCAGGGGATGTGGTTCCAATTTCTGCCAACAATGGCTCGGCTAAAACCTTGAGCACTCCTAACTCATATACCAATGCAGAGTTAAACATTATATCCGCTTCCTCCTGGAATGGGAAAATGTTCTTTTCCTCTCCTCTTCTTACAGATGGCCATCTCTGTAATGTATTAGCCGCTGTGCTTCCTCTGAACTGAAAATCTCTTACAATTCTCCTTATGAGTCTGGAATCGGTAGTAGGAATCCTATTATGGTCATCAATACTAAGAGATGTAAGTGCACTTACATATATCTTAAACTTTCTTTCCTTCGGAATGAGGGATGTAAGCTTTTCATTGAGTCCATGAATGCCTTCTATTACTAGCAGCTGATCATCATCTATTTTAAGCTTCCTGCCAAAATCTTCTCTTCGTCCTTTAGTAAAATTAAATATTGGTACTTCAACTTCCTTTCCGGAAATCAAGTCGCTGAGCTGCTGATTAAATAATTCCACATCTATCGCTTCTAATGCCTCAAAATCAAATTCTCCCATCTCGTCCTTAGGTGTGCACTCTCTGTCAACAAAATAGTCATCAAGTGATATGGTAACCGGCTTCATACCATTTACCCTAAGCTGAATTGAAAGTCTTTGGGCAAATGTTGTCTTACCGGACGATGAAGGCCCAGATATAAGAACTACTCTTTTTTTATTTTCATTATTAGTTATCATATCGGCAATCTGGGCAATTTTTTTCTCATGCAATGCTTCAGAAACTCTTATTAAAGTATTAATCTCGCCCTCCATAATGATATTGTTTATATCACCGACATTATTAACTCCAAGTATACTTCCCCATTTTTTATATTCCTTAAAAATTGAAAATAACTTCTTTTGTTCTTCAAACTCAGGTATTTTAGAAGGATCTCTCTTATCGGGATATATCATAATAATACCCTGCTTGTAGAATTTGAGTGCAAATTTCTTGATATAACCTGTACCAGGCACCATATATCCGTAAAAATAATCATCAAGTCCATCGAAGTTATACATTGTCACATAGGGTTTTCTTCTATGCTCCACAGCCGTGTATCTGTCTATTCTTCCGCTTTTTTTAAAAAGCTCCTTTGCATCTTCACAGGACATCATCCTTTTGACAAAAGGAGTATTAGCGTTTATAAGCTCCCACATCCTTTTTTCAATCCTTTTAACGTCCTCCTCATTAAGGGGCACTTTCCCTTCTAGTTCACAATATATTCCTTTACTAATAGCATGACAAATCACAAGCTTCCTATCCGGAAACAAATCATGTGCCGCTTTAATCAATATAAAATGCAAACTTCTCCTGTACATTCTCATTCCATCTTCATCACTTAGATCAAGAAATTTCAAATTGCAATTGTCAGTAATCACGTAATTAAGCTCTTTGATATCATTATTTACTTTTGCTGCTAAGATCGGATATTTATATTCCTTTTCGTAGTCCTTGGCAATCTCCTCTAAAGACGTTCCTTCTGTGATAAGCCTTTCAGGTCCACCCATAATGCTGGCTTTAACTGTTTTCAACTCATTTTCGTTCATTTTTGATCCCCTCTATTCTATCGTATAGTACAATTAAACAAGTGAAAAAATAACAAATAATCAATACAATTCTAAAATTTCCTAATTAATCTACTTTTTACATGCAAAAAGCAGTTAATTTACCGACATCGAAAAATAATAAACCATCTATTAATATTCTATAAATCATGTAAAATTCCTCTTTTTAATGCGTTTGTATGAATTGACAGACGTAATGCTATACTATAGAATCATTTTAGTGAATTTTCCATATAAAGTGTTAATGATATTATATTTGTCAATATACAAAATGGTTAATTATATTAAATGCGATTAATCTTTTACATTTATCTATCGCAAAATTCCGTTAAAGCGTTCGTTATTTTGCTCTGCTAAATGTAAGATTAATAACGTATTTAATATACTTTCAGGAATGCTTAAATACAAATAATTAAGGAGTTGATTAATTTGGAATTTATAAAAGGTGGCTCTGAGGTTTTTGTTCCGGACGGAAAGGATATAAACGAAGCATTGGATCGAACCACCCACATGGCAATATCAGCACATCAGGATGATATTGAAATCATGGCATATCAAGGTATTGCCGAGTGCTTCAACAACAACTCCAAATGGTTTACAGGCATAGTTGTAACCGATGGTGCCGGAAGTTCCAAGGGTGAATCTTACAGTTCATTTTCAGACGAAGAGTTTGTTAATATTAGGAAACTAGAACAAAAAAAAGCTGCTTTTGTAGGTGAATACAGTTTGGTAGCAATGCTGAACCACACCAGCTCCCAGGCAAAAGACCCTTGCAATACCGAAATCATAAAAGAATTGAAAATGCTTATATCCAGAGCAAAACCGGATATAATTTATACCCATAACCTTTTTGACAGGCACAAGACCCATTTAAGCATTGCATTAAAGGTTATTAATGCTATAAGGGAGCTACCACCTTTAGAAAGGCCGAAGAAACTATATGGATGTGAAGTCTGGAGAAGCCTTGACTGGCTTGTCTTATCCGATAGAGTCATTTTCGATGCATCTACTAATCCTAACATAGCATCAGCATTGATTGAGGTATATAACTCCCAGATTTCAGGCAGCAAAGAGTACCATAAAGCCACTATAGGAAGAAGACATGCAAACGCTACCTTCTACAGCTCAAATTCGTCTGATTCTATCGAAAATTCCATATTAGGAATGGAGCTAACCCCCTTGATAATTGACCCATCCTTAGATATTATAACATTTGCTCAAGGATTTATTGAAAGATTTTATTTGGAAGCTGTTGACAACATTAAAACACTTCATAAATAACAACTGCAACTTATATATTAAATTTGACAGGAAATAATATTTTACTATAAAATTAATCTGCTGCCTTATTTGGCGAAGCATATTGAATAATTATCGAAAGAGGTTCTAAAATGCCGGATTTAAAAGAAACGATATGTAACGAAGTATCACGCAGAAAGACTTTTGCCATTATATCTCACCCTGACGCAGGTAAGACAACATTGACAGAAAAGCTATTACTGTATGGTGGGGCTATTAGGCTGGCCGGGTCCGTAAAATCAAGAAAAACCAACAAGCATGCGGTTTCAGACTGGATGGAAATAGAAAAGCAAAGAGGTATATCTGTAACTTCAAGCGTTCTCCAATTCACTTATAATGATTACTGTATAAATATACTCGATACACCGGGTCACCAGGATTTCAGTGAAGATACATACAGAACGCTTGTTGCAGCCGATAGTGCGGTAATGCTTATTGATGGTGCCAAGGGAGTAGAAGCACAGACAATCAAACTTTTCCATGTATGTAAAATGCGAGGTATACCCATTTTCACCTTTGTAAACAAAATGGACAGAGCCAGCAAAGATCCCTTTGAATTGATGGAGGAAATTGAAAATGTCCTTGGAATACGTTCATACCCAATGAATTGGCCAATAGGTACTGATGGAGATTTCAAAGGTGTGTATAACAGGAGCAAAACCCAGATAGAGCTGTTTGACGGAGGCAATCATGGCCAATCAACTGTATCATCTACAGTAGGCAGTGTTAATGATAAAATATTCTCCGATCTATTAGGTGAACATTATTACAATAAATTATGTGAAGATATAGAGCTTCTGAACCTTGCAGGAGACGAGTTTGATAAAAAGAAAATAATGAGTGGTGAATTGACACCCATATTTTTTGGAAGTGCAATGACCAACTTCGGAGTACAGCCTTTCCTGGAAGACTTCCTTAAATTAGCACCAAAACCGGGCTTCAAAAAGTCCTCTATAGGTGATGTTGACCCTGAAAGCGATAAATTCTCCGGGTTTATTTTCAAAATTCAGGCAAATATGAATCCTACTCACAGGGATAGAATAGCATTCCTCAGAATTTGCTCAGGCAAATTTACAAAAGGAATGAGTGTTTGTCATGTTCGCAGCAAAAAGGAAATAAGACTTGCACAGCCTACCCAATTTATGGCTCAGGAAAGAACAATAATAGAAGAAGCTTATCCTGGAGATATAATAGGACTCTTCGATCCCGGTATTTTTAATATTGGTGATACCCTCAGTGAAGGTAATTCTCAACTAAAATTCGAAAATATACCCATATTCCCGGCAGAGCACTTTGCAAGGGTTACTGCTTCAGACTCTATGAAAAGAAAACAATTTCAAAAGGGAATACTGCAGCTTTCAGAAGAAGGAGCCATACAAACTTTCAAGCAGATTGATATAGGTATTGAAGCACTAATTGTGGGTGCTGTCGGTGCACTTCAGTTTGAAGTTCTTGAATACAGATTAAAATACGAGTATGGCACAGATATAAAAATACAACACCTTCCTTTCAAATACGCAAGGTGGATAGTTGGCAATAATATAGACCCAAGAAAACTTAATCTTACAAGCTCTACAATGATTGTAGAGGACAGCGAAAAACGTCATGTTCTTCTTTTTGAAAACGAATGGTCAATAAATTGGGCCGAGGAAAGAAATAAGGACATAAGCCTTGTTGATATAGCCACAGACTTTTAACAAATACATTTACACTAATAAATATATCTGCATTATGACATTCTTGATGTTTTTGTAAATTATGGTCTTTGTAACCACAACTCTCCAGACATCAAATTATCTAGACGTTAAAAAGGAGTGTTGCATTCCTACTTCCAAGTAGTTTGCAGCACTCCTTTTCTTCACAAATATATTATCCGCAGCATTTTTTATACTTTTTTCCGCTTCCGCAAGGACACAGTTGATTTGGTCCTACTTTCTCCGAAGCAGCAGCCAAATTGCCGACCTCATAACTGTCCTGGTAAAAACAGCTCCAATCCTTCATTTCTTCAATAGTATCCTCAATAAAACGGTTAAAAATATCATTTTTTGTTGCTTCAATAACATCGTCTTTATTTTTCTTTAATGTTTTTTCAACTGCTTCAAGCTCAATTACCGATTCATCCACCTGCTCTTTATCATATGCAGCCCTGATCTCATCAATCACCTCTGCAGGATACAAATCATTACAAGCTGATACCACCTCTGCCACAACTTCCTCATTTTTATCCCAGCTATCGGAAACCAATAGTTCCTTGAAGTATTTCAAAGCTTCATCCCTCTCAATGGTTCCCTGGGCAACAAGTACCACAATAGCATGAACACCGTAGCTTCTTAATAAGTCACTAATACTCCCATCAGTTATTATATTCTTGATAGGCTCGTACTCTTTTCCACAAAACGAAGCAAGCAACCTTCCTGTAGACTCAAACAGTGAATCACCAAACAACTCATAAGGCAAATCACCAGGAAGTTTCAGCATGTCAACATACATACTATATGCATCTTTTACCTTAAACTGTGCTAAAAGATATATGGAATAAATATGCCCAAAATAGTCATCCTCTTTAGCATATCTTTTATAATTGTCATAGACCTTCTTAAGTATATCGAGCAACACAGGTATTGCTTCTTCTTTTCTTGCTATCAAATTCCTTAATATCGGCTCAGGAAAACCAACATTATTGAACTCGATAATCTTTACAAGCTCTGAAACGGAATATTTACTATAATCAATATCATTACGTACTCTATTTAAATGATTATTATTTGCCATACCCTATCCCTCCGATAAAATCCTATTTCTCGGATAAAATTTCTATTTCTCGGACATTTAAAAATTCCGGGATCATATAATCCCGGAATTTTTAGTTTTTAGTGAGCCATCCGCGACTCGAACGCGGGACACCATGATTAAAAGTCATGTGCTCTGCCAACTGAGCTAATGGCCCTTATGGCTGGGATGGCAGGATTCGAACCTACGAAATGCCAGAGTCAAAGTCTGGTGCCTTACCGGCTTGGCGACATCCCAATGTTGAGAAGTGTGAAGTCGATTATTAAAAATTGCAACTTCTCACCTCTATATGTGTAAGTGGGGTGGATGATGGGAGTCGAACCCATGACCTCCAGAGCCACAATCTGGCACTCTAACCAACTGAGCTACACCCACCACATTAGTCCCTCAAAAAAGGCACAAAGATATATTAAGACAAAAACTCCAATATGTCAATAGTAAATTAATAAAATTTTACTGAAAAGTTGTTATACGAATAAGATCATACATTCCTTAATAAAGTATTATGCTCTTAAAATATAGTAGCCATCCGGTTTCACATGGCTCAACATATTTTAACCCCCCAAAATATCCGCCAAATAGTTCTTTAATTCCATAACTGATACTGTCACTTGCTGCATAGTATCACGTTCTCGAACTGTAACTGTATTCTCCTCAAGAGTTTCATCATCTATCGTAACTGTATACGGTATGCCAATAGCATCACCCCTGCGATAACGCTTACCAATATTACCGGCATCATCATAAGAAGTCATAAAATACTTTTTCAACTCATCGTAAATTTTCTGTGCTTTCTCAGTGTGACGTTTCTTGATAAGCGGGAGAACATTTACTTTAAAAGGTGCAAGAGAAGGCTTAATCCTAAGTACCAATCTTGTATCTCCACCCTCCAAATCTTCTTCTTCCAAAGATTCAAACAAAATAGCCAATACAAGCCGGTCCAGCCCATATGTTGATTCTATTACATAAGGAATATATTTCTCATTTGTCTGAGCATCAAAATACTCCATACTCTTTTTAGAAAACTCTTGATGCCTTAGTAAATCAAAGTTAGTTCTGTTGTGAGTTCCGTTAATTTCTCCCCAACCGAACGGAAAAAGGTATTCAATATCACAGGCAGCCTTCGCATAATGTGCAAGCTTTTCATGATCGTGAAACTGTAAATGTTTTTTAGGCAATCCTAAAAATTCAAAAAATTCCATACCATAGTTCTTGAAATACTCATAAATGCTTTCATCATCTCCCTGCTTGCAGAATGTCTGATACTCCATTTGTTCAAACTCAATGGTACGGAATATAAATTTACCTGGTGTGATTTCATTACGGAATGCCTTACCTATCTGACCAATACTAAATGGCAGCTTTGTTCTCATCGAACGCAGTACATTTAAAAAATTTACATACTCGCCTTGTGCATTCTCCGGACGCAGATATATAGTAATTGATGTATCCTGAGTTACTCCACGCTGTGTCTCAAACATAAGATTAAACTGTCTAATATCCGTAAAGTTTGATTTACCGCATTTAGGGCAGGGCACTTTATTTTGTTTTATATACTCACCCATTTTTTCCTGAGTCATACCATCCGCATTTGCAGTAGCGTCAAAATCATTAATTAGGTTATCAGCCCTATGTCTTGACTTACACTCTTTACAATCCAACATGGGATCAAAAAAACTCTCTATATGACCACTAGCCATCCATGTAGTTGGATTCATCAAAATATCGGAATCAAGTTCATAACTGTTTTCTCTTCTCTGTATAAAAAAGTATCTCCAAGCATCCTTAATATTGTTTTTTAGCCTTGTGCCAAGTGGTCCATAATCCCAAGTATTCGCAAGTCCTCCATAAATTTCACTTCCTTGAAAAATAAATCCATAGCGATCACAATATGCCATCATTTCTTCCATAGTTACTTTTCTCATCTTTTACAACCTCCCTACATCGTTTGTTTTTTTGGAAATAAAAAAGTCCACCCCAAAGCTTTATGCTCAGGGCGAACTTATATTTTAGTCCGTGGTTCCACCTAAATTCAGAAAAATCTGCACTCTGTCAGCACGAGTAAAATACTTTATGCTGCTTCCTTTATAACGGGGGAAAATCCGGCGGCATCTACTCAGAATATATCCTTTCAATCCACAGTTCAAAAGTGCCTTCTATATTGCTGTCATAAAGATTCCCACCAACCATCTTCTCTCTGAAATCAAGTCAATATATACTATTCTTTCTCATAACCGTTAATATATTTTATATTAGAATATTCGATTTTAACTTATCTGTCAACCATAAAATTACTAAGCCTGAATTATCTTTTTGTATTAATGACATATGAATTAGAGTTTCAACATCATTCTACATTTCCCAGGAAATATCAACATTTACTTCATAAATCCTAAGTATTTTCGACAAAAATCATAAGATAAGCACTGTTCTTGTGTTTTTGTCATCAAACACTATATTTGTGAAATTTTTCCTTATAATACTATATGATTTTGGGACATTGTAATATATATTGGGTCTTTGTATTCACCCTTTATCACTTTTTGGCTTAATAACATCCAATCCTTTTATTGTCAATTCATATGGCAATACTCCAACCTTTATCATGTTGCTCAGTTCTATTGCCTCTTATATTTTTTGATATATTCTTCAGAGACTCCTGGCCGAATTTTAGGTAAATATATATCTAGCATACCATATTCTTCAATGAATTTTTCGGCTGCTGGAAACTTTTGCTCCTCTAAGTATAGCATCACCCCTGCGATAACGCTTGCCAATCAATGGGGTTTTTGTTGTATAATATAAGTATAAGCTTTTGGAGGTATAAAATGAATACTAAGAGATTAATATGTTTTTTTGTAATGCTTACTATCTTTTCTTTGATGTGTTATGAGAGTTATGGGCAAGAAGCAGCAGAGGAAAACTCAAATCAGGTAAAATTTAAATCTGTAGCAGCAGGTAATGGCTATTCAGTAGCATTAAAGGAAGACGGAACTGTTATAGCATTGGGATACAATCAATATGATGATTAGGATAGATGTGATGTACCCTATGATTTGAAAAATGTTAAATCAATTTCAAACGGTGGAGCTCATACACTCGCTTTGAAAGAAGACGGTACTATTGTATCATGGGGTGATAACAAATTTGGACAGTGCAATGTTCCTGCCGGTTTAAAGAATATCAAGGAAGCAGCAGCGGAAGAAATTCATTCAGTTGCTGTAAAAGAAGATGGTACTGTTATCGCATGGGGCGATAACATTTACAATCAGTGTTATGTAAATGAAATGACAGGCGTAAAAGCTATTGATGCAGGATACCACAGTACACTGGTATTAAATGAAGATGGTACTTTAAATTCTTCTGGGGAGTTTTTTTATAATACACAAGATATAAAAGATGCAGTTTGGATTTCATCAGGATATGACAGGTGTGTAGTTGTTAAGGCCGATGGAACCATGGAAATATTTTATGGTCCTTATGCATTAGAACCCGTTTTTGGAGAATTCATAGACATAAAGACTGCATCCGCTGGACTTGCACATATAGTAGTATTAAAAATGACGGTACTATAGAAGATATGGGGAATGTGTAATATTCAGATTCATTATCGATATCAGGCAATATAACATTAGATATAATTGAGCCGTACATGACTCCGTTTATTAAAGAAGAATTCAAAATCGAAGTTATAGGAAAAAATAGTACTGTCACAACAAATAGAAATGGAGCTTTTAGGTTTCCAAATTTATCTGAAAGCAAAAATACTTTTTCCATAAAAATAAGTAAACCCGGTTATTTAGCCAGATACATAAACAATATTTCTACCGAAAGTTCCGGAATAATGTTTGGAACAATCAATTCGCCAATAGTTTTATTAGCTGGCGACATTAATGAGGACGATTCAATTAATGCAGCAGATGTTGCAAAAATGGCAAAAGCTTTTAATACAAATTCAACTGAGGCTGAATTCGACAGTGTCTGCGATCTGAATAAAGATAATCAAGTAAATATGATTGATGTAATTATTCTTGCAAGGAACTTTAATAAAACAAGTAATAGTTATAGTTAATTTCATTCCAAAAGAACAAATAACTTATGTTTAAGGCTTAGTAAGTTAACTATATCAGTTTACTTACTAAGCCTTATGTATCAATCTAAACTCTTAAGTATCTTTATTCACATTAGTTTCACTACCATCTGCCTCCTTGTGTAATAGTGATGTCTTGTTCATAATATCGAACATTATTTATACACAAGTATTACTGCAGCAGCTTCATTGATATAAAATTTATATAAAACTTATATAAATTTTATAAAAAACTTACACTGAAAGTATTCCCCTTTTTGTAGAATAATGTTAAAATAAATATGCGGTAAAATAACATAATTATGGTATTTCCTATAAAGTTAAATAAATACTTTATACTTAAGATAAAAGGTGAAAAAAATGTTACTGATCTTTATTGAAGGAATTTTCATCGGAGTTGTCGCAGGGATTATTTTGACGATACTTTTCCTTCGCTATTTATGTGTAATTAGAATAAGCGTTGAAAAGAAGTCACAAAAAAATAATCCTAGAGAAATTAAATCACCATACAGCGATATAAATTTAATGGATACTAAGTATAAAGATTGCGGTTAGTACTTTTCATTTTTCTATAAACCCATTAAACTTTATGCTGTTGTGCTTTGCCAAATGAGCGTCAATAACACTTTTCATATAAAACAAACAGTTTACCCTATTGCAATATATTAGGGCATACTGTTTGTTTCGTTTTTATGAGTTATGCTTTTTTATCCAATATCATTAAGCCACACAGTTGCTTGTGCATCGCTTGGCATACGCCAGTCTCCTCTTGGTGACAAACTGATTGTTCCAACCTTAGGTCCGTCAGGCAAACATGACCGCTTAAACTGCTGTGCAAAGAACCTTCTTAAAAAGGTCTTTAACCACTTTACAATCACTTCATCTTCATATTTTCCATTAAAGGCTTTTCTGCATAAAAATCGAATCTTATCAGGCGATGCTCCATACCTTATCATGTGATAAAGGAAGAAATCATGTAATTCATATGGTCCTATTATATCTTCCGTTTTCTGGTTTATTTTCCCTTTTTCGTCAGGCGGCAGCAATTCCGGACTTATGGGGGTATTGAGTATCTTTTTAAGGACACTTCTTGTATTCTGCTGCGACATATTATCTGCAACCCACTCTACCAAGAATTTTACAAGGGTCTTAGGTATACTGCAGTTCACAGAATACATGGACATGTGGTCACCGTTATATGTGCACCACCCCAAAGCCAATTCCGACAAATCCCCTGTTCCAATAACCACACCATTAATCTTGTTGGAAACATCCATAAGTATCTGGGTACGTTCCCTTGCTTGTACATTCTCATATGTGACATCATGAACTGCCATATCATGACCTATATCCTTAAAATGTTGAATACAAGCAGGCTTTATATCAACTTCCTTTATTAATACATTCATGGACTTCATCAATTCCAATGCATTGTAATAAGTTTCATCAGTCGTTCCAAATCCCGGCATTGTAATGGCATGAATATTCTCTGTTGGAATACCCAGCATTTCAAATGTTTTCCATGTAACCAGCAAAGCAAGTGTTGAATCAAGTCCACCCGATATCCCTATGACTGCATTCTTCATACCGGTATGAAGAAGCCTCTTGGCAAGTCCCGCTGTCTGTATTGCGAATATCTCTTTGCACCTTTTATCAAGACTTCCCATATCAGAAGGAACAAATGGATGGGGATCAACATACCTGCACAAATCATTTAGTTTGACCTCTTTGATGGTAAAGCCTATTTTCCTTGCTTTATTTTTAATATTAGCTTCCATAAAGCTGGTGTTTTTCATCCTGTCATTGTTTAATTTTGCCACGTCTATTTCACAACACAGGAGCTGGCCTTCCATTAAAAATCTTTCATTTTCGGAAAGGGTCCCTCCGTTCTCAGCAATAATTGCATGTCCTCCAAAAACAACATCTGTTGTTGATTCATAAACACCGCTTGATGCATATACATAGCCGGCTATACACTTTGCAGACTGCTGCTTTACAAGCTCTCTCCTATATTCGCTTTTTCCTATTATCTCATTGCTGGCCGAAAGATTAAAAAGCATTGTTGCTCCGAGCATTGCTTGATATGAACTTGGAGGAACAGGAACCCACAGGTCTTCACATATTTCCACTCCAAAACATGCACCCTTAAAGTTCACAGCATCAAATAAAAGATCCACTCCAAAGGGAACATTTTTGCCACATAGATCTACAGAATCAGTTAATGCCTTTACACCTGATGCAAACCAGCGTTCTTCATAGAATTCCTTGTAGCCGGGTATATAGGTTTTGGGAACTATCCCAAGTATCTCCCCTGATTGTATAACTACCCCTGAGTTAAATAGCTGTGCGTCAACTTTAACAGGCATCCCTAAAATTGCTACAATATTGGTATTCTTGGTATCCTCTAAAATTCTGTTCAAATAAGTGATAGACTGCTCCAATAAAATTTCCTGATGGAATAAATCTCCACATGTATATGCCGTAATAGAAAGTTCAGGAAACAGTACTATCTGGCAATCCTCTTTATCAGCCTTTGTAATGAGTTCTACTATTTTTCCCGAATTAAAATCACAATCGGCAACTTTCAGTTCCGGAACTGCAGCCGCAACTTTTACAAAACCATGGTTCATAAATATCACCCAACTTTTAAATAATTAAAATAAGTTTACCATACTTTTTATTATTAAATAAAGTTTTGGATGATAATTTTTCATTTTTTTATTTCTATATTAAATACGTTATTTATTCCTCTTTGGCCAATACCTTAACCTTTCTTCCCGGCCACCAATTAAGCTCTCCCACCTTAACAGCTATTGCAGGCACGAGTATAGTCCTTACAATAAATGTGTCCATAAGAAGGCCTATTACTGCTGCAAAACCTATTTCAAACAGCGGCTTAATGGGTGAAGCCAAAAGTGCTCCAAAGGTACCCGCCATAATAATCCCACAGGAGGTAATTATTCCGCCTGTTGAAGCAAGAGCTCTTGCTACTCCTCCAGTCATATCTCCGGGTTTATACTCTTCCTTTACCCTTGATATCAGGAATATGTTATAATCTACACCAAGAGCAACAAGCAGACAGAAAGCAAAGAATGTAGTGGACCAACTAAGTCCTTCATAGCCCAGTATAAGCTGAAATACAACATAGCTTATGCCCATTGTTGTTGCATAGCTTATAACAATTGTAAGAAGGAGATATACAGGTGCAATTATACTTCTTAAAAGCAGGCATAGCACAATAAAAATTCCAATCAACACAAAGAGAATAAGCTTCAAAAAATCGTCTGCAGTAATATCTCTTACATGGTCAAAGGTCGAAGATATTCCTCCCACATGTATTTCAGAGCCGTCCAGATAGGATTTTTTCAAGGTCTCTTCCGCAACCCTCTTTATAACCTTCGATGTATCCAATGCCTCTATCTTATAAGGAGGGATAGACAGTACAACATCAATTACCATACCCTTTGAATCTTCAGATATATACTGATTCATAGCATTTTTTAAATCCTTGAATGCCGGATCCATTTCTTCTGCATTAGAAGGTATAAAGAATGTGCTGTCGCTATCCTTATGTGCAGCGTAATATTCATCGGCATACAGCTTTATTTTATCTATGCCTTGTATCAGCTTGCTAAGATCCACCTTACTGTTGCTTAAACCGGAAAATGCATCTTTCAAGCTGTTCATGGCATTAGTTAGCTCGTCCTGTGCCAGCTTCTGCCCATCCTTTATTTGCTCTAAAGCCACTTGAACCTCATTGAGTGCTGAAGATGATTTATTTATCCCCTCACTTACCTTTGAAAGTCCATCCTTTGCTGATGATATACCTGCTTTAGAGTCTGTCATACCCTTTTTTATATCTTTAAGTCCTGACGATATTTTACCCATGTTGTCAGAAATGCCCTTAACCGTTCCTAAAGCAGTCTGATAGTTTATATCCTGCAGAATTTCCGGTTTATCCTTAGCTATTCCTTCAAGGCTTTTTGAAGTGTTTCCAAGGGCAGAATTTACCTTATCTATACCCTGAAGTGTATTATCTACTCCTAATGTTAGTTTTTCAAGGCCTCCGCTTATACTTGAAAGTCCGTTTGCAGCACCATTGGTACCTTCACCCAAGCTGTCAAGGCCATCATTAACATGAGATATACCCTGTATGGTTTGCCCCGTAGCGTCAACAAGCTTACCAAAGTCACCTCTTTCGGATATATCTTTTGCTATATTGTCAAGGTCCTCCAACTTTTCCAGGCTATTTTTCGTGTCCTCGGCATCCCTAAAATTATCCATTTCCTTTGACACACTATTTAAAAAGTATGATACGGTAAGCTCGTTTCTCTTGTTGCCATCAGGCCTTGTAGCTGAACGAACCTTTGCTACATTATCAATTTTGGATAAGTTGTCCGAAATCTGCTCAATTACCTGAAGGGACTTGTTGTCCCAAAGGTTTTTATCAGACTTTATAACTACTTTTACAGGAAGTATATCACCCTGCCCAAAGTGTTCGCTCATAACTTTAAAACCTTTAACGCAATCTGCCGAGGCAGGCAATTCATTAAGCTGATCAAACGAACGGTCCAAAAATTTAACCGAAACAATAAATGGCATAAATACCATGAGGCATACTATAATAAACCTGCCTGGCTTTCCGGTAACCATAATTGAAAGCTTGTACCAAAACTTACTCTGCTTTTTAACTTCATGTACTTTAGAAGGATGTGCAGGCCAAAATATTTTCTCACCAAGGACTGAAACAATAGAAGGTGTTAGTGTCATTACTGCAAGTAATGTTATTGCAACCCCTATTGCCACGCTTGGTCCGGTAGTCTTATAAAGCCCGAAATTAGCAAAGAACATCATTGAAAAACCTATTATTACTGTACATGCACTTGAAATTATTGCCTCTCCCGTACCGGGAATGGAATGCCTTAAAGCTTCCATTTTTTCCTTTCCCTGTGATATTTCTTCTCTAAATCGTGCTATCATGAGGAGACAATAATCCGTTCCCGCACCGAATAGAACAGCAATCAGGAATGTCTCTGTAAAAGATGATACATTAAGGCCTAACTCAGCTAACCAGGCTATCACCCCTCTTGATATGAGGAATGAAATCCCGATAGTGAGCAAGGGCACAAACGGGGCAATAGGTGACCTGTATATCAGTAAAAGCACCACAATAACCAGCACTATAGTAATAATGGTAGTAACTTCCATACTTTTATTTACAGTCTGGTGTTGTTCCTGCACAATTGCAGCATCACCTGTTACACTTACCGAAAGCTCATCAGGATGATCTGGCATATCCTTAATCTTTTCATCACCATCATTTTTTAGCCCATCCCTGATAGATGCTATAAGATCATTTGATTCCTCCGTATACATTTCAACATCAAGACTTATGAGCATTAATGCCGCCATTTTATCATTGCTGTACATAATGCTCTCATACTCTTTTTTAGATGCAGGAGATACTATGTGGGATATCTTATATTCTTTTTCATGCTTTGTAAAATATTCTTCAAGGCTTAACATATACTGCTTATCCTGATCCGATAACCCCTTTTTATTTTCAAATACAAGGGTAAGGCTACATTTACCTCCCTCATCGGGAAATAATTCATTATAAAGTTTATTGGCTTTAATGGGGTCACTGTCTTTAGGTAAAAAACTCTCCTGATTGCTGCTTGCAATCTTTGAAAGAGAAGGTGCAAAAAGTTGTACAACCAACACAAATACGACCCAAAATACTATAAAAACCCATCTGAATTTTAAAACCAGTTCACCAAATTTCCTTAACATATATTAACGCCCCTAAGTTATTTTATTTGCTTAATGCTTTAAGCCTTTCTACAACTTTATCGTACATTTCTTGATATTTCATTAGCTTGGACTTTTCTTCTTCTATAACCTTAGCAGGTGCTTTTGAAACAAAACCTTGATTTGACAGCTTTCCTTTAACCCTTTCCAATTCTTTCTCAAGGTTGGATTTTTCCTTTTGAAGTCTTTCAATTTCTTTTTCAATATCTATAAGGGCATCTAGCGGAATGAATATCTCTGCTCCAGCAATAACTGAGGATACCGCATCTTCCGGAATACCTTCTTTATCCCGCTGAACAACAACTTCTGATGCACTGGCAAGCTTCTCGAAGTATGTTTTTCCTTCTTCAAGTATGCCAAGCTCCTTATCCCCTGAAGCTACAAAAATTATTTTTGCCTTTCTTGACGGAGGAACATTCATTTCTGCCCTGATATTTCTTACACTGCGTACAGCTTCCATTATAAGCTGCATTTTTGCTTCATCTTCCGAATAATTGTATTTTTCAACATATTCAGGCCATTTTGATATCATTATGCTCTCATCATCGTTTATGAGATGGCAGTATATCTCTTCTGTTATAAAAGGCATAAAAGGATGTAAAAGCTTCAATGCATTGCCAAGTGTATAGTTTAAAACATATTGTGCTTCCAGCCTGGATTCATGCTCTTTATCGTAAAGCCTTGGTTTTACCAATTCTATATACCAGTCGCAGAATTCTTCCCATATAAACTCATAAACCTTTTGGAGTGCAATTCCCACTTCGAATTTCTCCATGTTTTCGGTAATTTCTTTGGCAAGATTGTTTATTCTTGTAAGTATCCACTTATCCGCAACGGTAAACTTTTCTTCAGATACCTTGGAGAAATCGATATTTTCGTCAAAGTTCATAAGAACAAACCTTGATGCATTCCATACCTTATTTGTAAAATTCCTGCTGGATTCAACCTTCTTATCTGAGAATCTCAAATCACTTCCCGGAGATACGCCTATTGTAAGTGCAAACCTCAATGCATCAGTACCGTACTTTTCAATAACCTCCAGCGGATCAATACCGTTGCCAAGGGATTTACTCATCTTGCGGCCAAGTTCATCCCTAACAATACCATGGATGAATACATATTTAAACGGCTCTTTTCCCATTTGCTCAAGGCCTGAGAAAATCATTCTTGCAACCCAGAAGAATATTATATCGTATCCCGTAACAAGTACACTTGTAGGATAGAAATATTTGAGGTCTTCTGTATCCTTAGGCCATCCTAATGTTGAAAAAGGCCATAGTGCAGAACTGAACCATGTATCGAGAGTATCAGGATCCTGTTCAAATTTTGTAGCACCGCAGTCAGGACATACATCCGGCATTTGAGCCGCTACAACCAGCTTACCGCAATTTTGGCAGTAATAAGCAGGAATTCTGTGTCCCCACCACAGCTGTCTCGAAATACACCAATCCTGAATGTTTTCCATCCAGTTGAAATATATTTTGGCAAATCTCTCAGGTACAAACTTGATTGTACCGTTTCTAACCGCTTCTATGGCAGGCTCGGCCAAAGGCTTCATATGAACAAACCACTGTTTTGATATCATGGGTTCAATAACAGTGCTGCATCTGTAACATGTTCCGACATTGTGATTATGAGGCTGTATTTTAAGAAGCAAATCCATATTCCTAAGATCTTCAATTATCTGCTTTCTTGCTTCATATCTGTCCATTCCCTGATATTGTCTAGCATTTTCATTCATGGTTGCATCATCGTTCATAACCTTTATCTGTGGAAGATCATGTCTCAATCCAACCTCAAAGTCATTAGGATCATGAGCTGGAGTTATTTTAACGGCACCTGTTCCAAATTCCTTATCAACATAACTATCGGCAATAATGGGTATTTCTCTGTTTATAAGAGGCAGTATAACCATTTTGCCCAAAAGATGCTTATACCTTTCATCTTCAGGATTAACAGCAACAGCAGTATCACCAAGCATTGTCTCCGGTCTTGTTGTTGCAACAACTATAAACTCATTGCTGTCCTTAACAGGATATTTAATATGCCAGAAGCTTCCTTCCTTTTCTTCATATTCAACCTCTGCATCAGATATTGATGTATTACACTTAGGGCACCAGTTAATTATTCTTTCTCCCCTGTAAATAAGCTTCTTGTCATAAAGTCTTATAAACACTTCCTTAACAGCATCTGAAAGGCCCTCATCCATTGTAAACCTTTCTCTTTTCCAGTCACAGGAGCTGCCAAGTTTTTTGAGCTGTTCAACAATCCTGCCACCGTAGAGTTTTTTCCATTCCCATGCTCTTTCCAAAAACTTCTCACGGCCAATTGCTTCCTTTGTAATGCCTTCTTTAGCCATAGCCTCAACAATTTTGGCCTCGGTAGCTATACTCGCATGGTCTGTGCCGGGAAGCCACAATGTGCTGTAGCCCTGCATTCTCTTCCACCTTATAAGTATATCCTGAAGGGTGTTGTCAAGGGCATGGCCCATATGAAGCTGACCTGTAATGTTTGGCGGAGGTATAACAATGGTGTATGGCTCCTTTTCTTTATCTATTACTGCATGAAAATAGTCATTATCCATCCATTTCTTATATAGTCTTTCTTCAACCTGATTAGGGTCATATGTTTTTTCAAGATTCTTGTTTTCTTCCATAATATTCGACCTTCCTCTCCTTTATATTGTTTCTTAATTCTTTATTTATATATTTACTTTTGCAAAAATGATCTCCACCGGTTTGCTCAACCTCTCAAGACTAGAAGCATTATGAATCCCGGTAATGCTATAACCATCCCCAACAGCTTACACCTAAAAACTGCTTTATTAACCAGATATTCTTCCAGGGCCTCACTGCTCATTTCATTTTCAAAATCACAAGTCATTCTCCTGTTAAGTTCAAACTTCTTTACAATAAATCTGGAACCATATGCTGCTATGGCACCTATTACAATAAAAAGAATTGCTGCAATATCAATATAATTCAAACAATCATCTCCTAAAATAATGATTAATGATAAAAATGTATTAAAATAACAAAAGCCCTTCATCCAAGCAATGGACGAAAGGCATATTTCCGCGGTACCACCATAATTCTCTTAAAGAGCTCTCTTGCGGAGTAACGGTCCGCACCGTAATAATCTACTTATGATACAACTCAATTTCGATTACCAAACTCATAAGCTACCTTCATCGATCATATCCCGGTAAGGCTTTCAGCCGCTGACCTTTCCTCTCTTAGGGCTTATACCGACTACTCCTCTTAATCATTGTTTATATCATTATGCTATTGAATAATGATATAACAATCAAACTACACTGTCAAGGCACTTTTTAACTTTAAGTTTAAAAACTTAAAAATGCTTTTGTACAACTATTTGTCAAACTCTCACCAGGGTATATAATTTGTGATAACTTATTTTTTTGTCTAAAAGCGTCTCCCCAAAATACTCTAATAGAAATTTATATACCACAATCGTTAACAAGGGACAAGGCCCTGGTGAGAGTTTTCTCAAATAGTTAAAATAAATCAAAAATCAATTAATAATTATTAATTTAATATGTAATACTCCCCTATGTAATATTAAGTGCTTCCAGACACTTTCAAAATAAAACAAAAAACAAATAAAATTTATTCTCTTATATGTATGTTAATGATATAACTTAACTACTTTTAGTATAGTACAGAATTCTTTGTATGTGTTTTGTATGATGTTTGTATAAACCATATAACATATTGATAAATACTTATATTTACTGATAGAATAAATCATGATAAATATATCTTTTTTATTTTTTTTGTAAATGGAGGTGGTCTTTTTTGGGCATTCATTATATTTATATATTTATAGGTGTCGGTACACTCATATTAAATGCAATACTTATTTACTTTTACATAAAGTCCAATAAAATCAGTGCATACAAAAATATTCCCAGCACAAAAAAGAAACCTGAACTATATAAAATGGAAGAAAGCTCCACCCTAGATGATGATGATTTTACTATGAACATTGATAATTCCAAAGAGGAATAGGAGAATTTACAATGATTGATACCGGTGAAATACTTAAGGGAAAATATAAAATCGAAAAACTCCTGGGTCAGGGTGCAACAGGTAAAGTCTATCTGTGCAGGAATATTGAACTTGATAACCTGTGGGCAGTTAAATACATTTACAAAAAAAACACTAAGATCAAGCTCCTTGCAGAAATAGATATACTAAAAAAACTTAATCATGTAAGCCTTCCAAAAATTGTTGATGTTATTGAGGATGACAGTGGCTTTTACATGGTAGAAAGCTATATTGAAGGAACACCCCTTGATAAATTGCTCAAGGAAAGAGGAAGCTTTGATGAAGAGACTGTAATTGAATGGGGCAAACAGCTTTGTGATGCTCTTTCCTATCTGCACAATATGAAGCCATATCCCATTATATACCGTGATATGAAGCCTCATAATATAATAATTACAACAGATAATAAGGCAGTTATTGTAGATTTCGGAATTGCAAGAGAGTATAAAGGACAAAACACCAAAGATACAATAATTGCAGGAACCCCATATTATGCAGCACCTGAACAATTAACTGCTGAAGGTGCAACAGATAACAGGACTGACATCTACAGTCTTGGAGTAACCCTTCATCATTTGCTGACAGGTGTTCTTCCCAAATTTGAAGAAACAAGCCTTTTAGAGTACGATAAAAAAATATCGCCCCAGATGGATTACATAATTCTAAAATGCATAAAGAAAAACCTTTCTGAAAGGTATCAGAGCATTGATGAACTGAAAAACGATTTATGCAACATAAAACTTTTAAAAGTTCATAGTTTGGAGCACAGGATAAAAAACAGAATAATTATTTCTCTGAGCATTTTAATGTCAATAATATCACTTTCCATGGTCTATTTAGGTTTATCCGGTATTATAAAAGAAAAATCGGCCATGCTGGATATTTCTCCTGAAATTCTTGCACTTTCTCAAAATCAGGAAAGACCTATTAAGGTTAAAAAGAAATATGCAGATGGATCAACAGCTCCAGTCAGGGGTAATGATATCACATGGAAATCTTCAAACCAGAATGTTGCAGTTGTAAAGAACGATCGTGTATATGCAGCAGGTGAAGGAACTGCCGACTTAGAAGGCTCTTATGAGGACAAAATGCTAAAAATGAAAGTTCTTGTCAACCCAGCTGTTGATGAAGTCAATATGGTGGATATAAACCTTAAGTATTTAAAGAACTACCAGGTTTCTTCCTTTGCAGGTAACGGCAATCATACAGATATAAGCGGTGATATACCAGATGGTGCTTTAAAAAAAGCAATAATATCAGATCCAAACAGTATATCTCTAACACCCGACGGAAACCTTTTAGTTACTGATAACGGAAAACTTAGGCTTATTGATAAAAACAATGTAAAAACAATTGAGCTCGATACTAACGCTGAAATTACAAGAGTATCATTAAACGGTACCATCTATTTTTCATTTGAACCATATGAAAATGAAAATCAAGAAATGGTTTACGGTATATGCAGAATAAAAAATGGAGCAACTGATTTTATTTATAAAAGAAACGGTTTATTAAAAGTTATCAAGGATTTTACATTTGACAGTCAGGATAATATCTATCTCCTTGAGCACGAATTCATAAGCTTTAATGAAGAGGTTACATCAATTGTATACTTGAATACCAAAACAATGGAGTATAAAACAATCAAGGAACTGCCTGGTTTCATAAATAGTATTACACTCGACGAATATGATAATTTATTTATCAGTTCCAAAGAAAACGGCTCTATATATAAACTGGACAAAACCTCTCAAAATTTCATATTGTTTGCCGGCAGCGAAAAAGAACAGCATTTTATCGATGGAATAAACAGCAGATTTTTTTCTCCTGAAAGGATAAAGGCAGAAGGAAATAATCTTTATGTTCTTGATAAGAATGTATTAAGGAGAATTTCTGTTGACAGTAATGGAGATGTATCAGACGTAGAATCCATTGCAGGTCAACCGGGTAAAGACTCAAAAGGCAATAATTCAGAAATCATGCCAAATAATGTCTACCCCGGTTATTATGCAGCATTTAAGGATGCCAGCGATTTTGCCGTTGACAAGCAAGGAAATATTTTTATTACAGATAAAAAAGGCTATATTATATGGAAAATATCAAATAACCAAGATTAAACTTTTTATAGATAATTAACCATCTGGTATTTTTAAAGTATATTCCCAGTCGGCAAATTTAATTTTATCATTATTTTTAACTTCTATATCCAGAAGTTTTTCAATCCTCTCGCCATTTATAAAAGTACCATTGGTAGATCCAAGATCCTTCACAAAATATCTTCCTTCCCTGGATATGATCTCTGCATGACTTTTACTTACAAAATTGTTACTGCATACATAATCTGCACCCTTATGTCTTCTGCCTATAATAAAGTTCTTTTTGTCAATTATTATTTTTTCTATAAAATCATTTTCTTTCGTTTCATTGCCGTTTATTGCTTTTCTTTCTAGGTAAGGGTACATGTCGGCATCAAACTCCATTGTAACGGTAAAATCATCCTCATTTCTCATCTTTTCATATTCATAGGCTGCATAGATAATTCTTCCCGGAAAGTCATAGCTTCCAGCATATTCATAAAGCCTATCCTTAGCCTGTTGGGGCAAACCCGACTTAATCATAATATCAAGTATGACATCGGATTTTACTGTTCCGTTATCTAAAAGCTTGCTATATCTGTCGTTTATATGCTTTATGATATCACTAATAGTACACCTTTTTGAACTCATACTATCGCTTGGCATATATTTTCCTTTTTTCCAATTATCCAGAGTATCTTGACTTATCATAAGCTTTCTTGTAAATTCGGCACCGCTATAAAACAGTACCTCTATCATATCCGCCAAAGCTCTTCCAAAAACATTCATAAATACCACCCATTAGCCGTTAATATAAACACGAAATAGTCTCAAGCCAAAAACTTCGGTAAAACCTCGGTAAAAACTTCGGCTATCTCCTCATACTCATTTTCCTATTTTACTTCTTCTAAAAAAGTAGTACTTTATTTATAAGAAATATATTAAATTACTTGCTCTTGCAAGTGTTATTTCACGAGTTAAGTAATTTAATTAATATTTTATTTATTCGTACAATCAGCAAATTCATATAATATTTTATTTTACTTTAGGTAAAATGTCAAAATTTATACAAAGAATGTTTTTTGGGGGGTTATCTATGGACAGACAGGTTCTTACAACAGTATTGGATACATTAAATATAAAAAAATCTTTTGCAGCAAAAGTGATAGGTGTAAATAATTCAACCTTCAGTCTGAAACTTAAAAATTATAAAATGCGATACAGATTGTTTGACGATGATATAGCACTTCTTATAGAAAAAATAATAAAAGACAATCTTTTTATAAAGGAAAATGAAGAACCGGTAAAGGCAATAAGAAAAATAACTAAGGCCAAGGAAATAGCCAATGCCCTTTATCATTTGGCCCAAACCAATTGCTGGAAACTTGACAGTAATTTACCTATTTTGACTGACGATAACTATCCGGAATATATTATAAGCATGATATGGCTTGAGCAAGTAAAAAATAATGACATGTATTATTCAAGTAAAGAAAAATCTAAAGGCAAATGCAAGAATGATCCGATAAAAGCTAATTCTGGCTCAAATGTAGCCATGGCTTCTTATTGTCATATTGCTCAAGAATCAGATCATAATACTATGACATATGACAACATTTTTTCCCGGGAAATAACTTCCATATCACATGTTGACATTGATAGCTTAATTGAAGATAATTATAAACTTACATCGATAATAAAAAGACTCCTTAGTGAAATGGCAAGTGATAGCTTCAATTCTTATACCCCTTTGAATTGAATTTACACAGCCATTGATAATGACGTCCTCATACATTAAAGAGGATGTCATTTTTTATTTTACCATTTTTATGTATTTTATTGAAAATCAACCCTAATTTTATTGAATAAAAATAGCACATACTGTATAATTTAAATATTCAAAACAAATATAACTTGAGGTGAACATATTGAATACTATTTTTGAAGGCGGGGTTACTTCCCCGAAAGGATTTTTAGCTGCCGGAGAAGCTTGTGGTATAAAGAAAAACGGCAAAAAAGACATAGCAATTATTTCCTCTATAGATACTGCAGTTGCTGCAGGCGTTTTTACAACAAACAAGGTAAAAGGACATTCTCTCCAGGTCACTATGGAGCATATAAAAAGCGGTTATTCCAGAGCACTGGTCATAAATAGCGGTAATGCCAATGCATGTATCGGTGAACAGGGATACAAGGATGCCACTGAGATGGCAGCACTTACTGCAAACCTTCTACAATGCGAGCCGGAAGAAATACTTGTAGGTTCGACAGGTGTAATAGGCGTACCTCTAAATATGCCCTCCGTTCGTGCAGGTATCCGATTAGCGGTTCAAAGGCTTTCGGAAAATGGCGGTCATGATGCTGAAGAAGCAATAATGACTACTGACTTAAGACCAAAAGAAATAGCCATAGAAGTTGAAATACAGGACGCAAAGGTAATAATAGGCGGTATGGCAAAAGGATCGGGAATGATTCATCCTAATATGGCTACAATGATAGGCGTCATAACCACTGATGCAAATATATCCCGAGGCCTTCTTGACAAAGCATTAAAGGAAGTAGTCAAAAAAACATTCAATAGAGTATCTGTTGATGGAGATACCAGCGTTTGTGATATGGTTATTGCTTTAGCAAATGGTGAAGCTAATAATTCAGGAATTGTAAAGGAAAATGTTGATTTTGAAGCCTTTAAAAAAGGGGTAGAATATGTTTGCACATTCCTTTCAAAAGAAATTGTAAAGGATGGAGAGGGTGCAACAAAATTGGTTGAGATAGCTGTAAACGGTGCTTTATCTGAAGAAGATGCTTATAATACAGTATGTTCCGTTGCCAAATCACCTCTTGTGAAAACAGCAATTTTTGGCGAAGATGCCAACTGGGGAAGAATACTGACAGCAGTAGGTTATTCAGGTGCAGATTTCGACCCGAATCTTGTAGATATATCCATTGGCGACTTGATGGTATGCCGGAATGGTTGTGCATTGGAATTTGATGAAGCTGCAGCAAAAAAAATACTTAAGGAAAAAGAAATAAAGATCACTATAAATCTTAAAAAAGGCCAGTTCTCAGATAAAATCTGGACTTGTGATTTATCGTATGATTATGTAAAGATAAACGGAAGCTACAGATCATAAATAGAAATTTTAATACAAATACTCTTAGAAATTAAACTTCACAAAAATGTGAAGTTTTTTTGTATGCCAATTATAGAAGTCAAAGATTAATATATTCTACATTAAATACGTTATTAATCTTACATTTAGCAGAAGATTAAATGTAAAAGATTAATCGTATTTAATATATAAATAATTCATAGTGAGTTTCCGATATATATATTAATAAGTACTAAGCCATTTTACAGGAGGTAATGATATGGCTAACCAGCAAATAGTGATTTTTAAAGTAGATGAGGAAATGTTCGGTATAAATATCGAACAGGTTAAGGAAATAATTACTCCAATGGAGACATTCAAGATACCAAATTCTCCAAGTTTTGTCCAGGGTCTGATTAACCTTAGAGGAAAAATATACACGATTTTAAACTTAAGAAAAAAATTCAATCTTGCTGCAAAAGAAAGTGACGAACATACAAAAATAGTTATACTAAATTCCGATAGCCTTGCAGTAGGTTTCATCATTGATGTAGTAAATGAAATTATCCGAATTGATGATAAAGATATCGAAAATCCCCCTGAGTCCATCAAGGCACTTAATAAGAAATATATTACAGGGGTTGCAAAGATTGGAGAAAAGGCAGTTCTTTTGCTTGACCTTGAGCTGGCAAGCGAAATAACCGACGATAGCTGCCAACCTATAGGGCTAGCTGTGCCATGATTTCCTTATGGCATTTTTAACTCCATTTCTTAACGCCCAAAATATGCAGGAATCTTATCTTCGCCCACACATAGCCTGTCAAAGGATAATAATCCTGATCATCAGTATGTGCTGCTACCAGTATATTATTGTATGAAACAGGATTTTTTATTTGCACTATTACCGGCGAATGATTAAAGATGTCTCCGCCTGAAAACGAGAGCTGTACAACATCACCCGGTCTTACATCTTTCATGTCAACCTCCTCTGCAAAAGGTCCTACCCCACCATCTCTCTTTACAAGAAAGTTATACAAATAATTCACCCCTGTCCATGAAGGTGTCCTATCATATGAGTTTATGTAATACCATCCGTACACCGGTGTATAATTCATAATCCCACTTCCGCTATATATAACCTGAGAAGCAAAATTCGTACAATCTCCCCCAAGATATTCAAAGTCCAGGTACCGTGGATTTCTCCCATACGCCCATTTATGAGCATATTCAACCGCTTTATTTCTATTGTATGGTAATTCGATTAAATCTCTGTACATATTTCCTATTCACATCCAACTAACTCTATCTTATTTATACTATGACTGGGAGTTGTAATATGTGTCGCAGAAAGCTGTGGTGTAAAATGTACAAAATAGATTATTTGAATGTTTGCTGACAATTTGGTATAGTAGACTTATAAGTTTTTAATCATACCCAACTGATTCATATTTATCCGGAGGCATGCTCAAATATGACTAAAGAACTGATTTTTGCTGTCGAAGACGAAGCGAATATACAACAACTTATTAAATACAATTTGGAAGCTAATGGCTATAAGATAATCACATTTGATACGGGAGAGCAGCTGCTAAATGAGTGTAAAACCAATCTTCCCAATTTGTTTATACTGGATATTATGCTTCCCGGGATTGACGGGCTGGAAGTTTGCAGGCAACTTCGACAAAATATACGTACCAAAGCGATTCCCGTAATAATTCTTACAGCGAAAAATGATGAGTTTGATAAGGTTTTAGGCCTTGAGCTTGGTGCAGACGACTATATTACCAAACCATTCAGCATTAGAGAACTGGTGGCTAGAGTAAAGGCATTATTTAGAAGAGTTCATATTTCCACTGACAGTAGCTCTGAAATCATACAATTTGGAAATATATCAATTGATTGTACAAGGCGTGAGGTTTATAAAAATGATAAATTACTTGATCTTCCCCTTAAAGAGTTTGAGCTTTTAAAGCTTTTAATTACAAACAAAGGAAAAGTTCTTTCTCGCGAAACGTTACTGGAAAAAATTTGGGGCTTTGATTACTATGGCGAAACAAGAACAGTAGATGTACACATTCGGTATCTCAGGCAGAAGATTGAAGATGATGACAGCACTCCTGTCTATATAGAAACCGTTCGAGGAATAGGTTACCGATTTAATGATAAAGGAGCATCCGGCAAATGAAGCAGAAAATATTTCTGTATTATTTAGTACTGACTGTTATAGGCGTCGTCATTACCGGTCTATTAATATCCGAGATTTGCCAAAAATATTATAAATATGAATTAGAAGAGAAGCTTATAAGCACTGCAAAACTTATACAATTCCAGTTATCCGAAAACAAAAAAATCGGAGTTGGTACAGATTATAATAAAATTTCCAAGCAGTATGCAGATATACTATATCCAGAGCATAATTCCAATACACCTAAGCATAGCCAGGGTTACTTAAGAATAACATTCATAGATAAAACTGGGAAAGTGCTAGGTGATTCAGAGACTAATTACCTTTCAATGGATAACCACAGCAACAGGAAGGAAGTTCAGAAAGCATTAAAGGGACAAATAGGTAAAGATATCCGCTTCAGTAAAGGCACGCAGACAAATCTCCTTTATATAGCTGTTCCCATGTCTCCTGAAGGAATAATCATAAGGGTTTCTGTACCTTTGCTACAGCTTGAGACCATTTATGAAATAATACTGATATACACAGGTATAGGAATTCTGGCAGGAATTCTTTTAACAACAATACTGGCATTTCGTTTCTCCAATATGATAATAAAACCAATAAACGAACTTATAGAAGTAACAAGAGATGTATCGGAAGGAAATTTATCACGAAGATCAAATATACGCTGTGATAATGAAATAAAAGAGCTATCAGATACATTTAATTTAATGGCAGAAAAACTAGAATCCACGTTAGCTGAAATGAACGATAAAAACATCAAAATAGATTCCATAATAAACAGCATGATCAGTGGTGTTGTTGCTGTAGATAATAATTTCAGGATAATTCTTATAAATACAGTATCCTGCCAGATGTTCGGAATCAAAAACGGTCCTGGTATTATTGGAATGAATTTAGTGGAACTTATCGGTAATAATGAGATATACAACCTTCTTAAAGAGAGTATTGAAAAAAACATGCCTCTATTGAGCGAGGTTATTTTACATCCTCAATCAGACAAAATCTTCAGAGTCTACACAAGTCCGATAAATTCAAATAACCCGAAGCAGCTCAATTCGGGAGGCATAGCATCAATACTTGATATAACCAATATTAAGAAGCTGGAGCAAATAAGAACAGAATTTGTATCTAATGTAACTCATGAGCTAAAGACTCCTCTTACCTCAATAAGGGGATTTATTGAGACCTTAAAAAGCGGTGCTATTGACGATAAGGGAATTGCCATCAAGTTTCTGGACATAATTGACATAGAATCTGAAAGGCTATTCAATCTTATAAATGATATTTTACAGCTTTCAGAAATTGAAAGCACAATGAAAGACTCAGATATTATATCCCATAACATAAATGATACCCTTAAAGAAATTTATGATATATTGGAAAGTTCTGCTCAAAAAAAGGGAGTAAGTTTAGATTTTGAAATTGGCGATAATATATTAATAAATGCTAATAAAAACAGAATTAAACAGATGCTTATAAATCTAGTTGATAATGCAATTAAATATAATATAGATAATGGTACCGTGACTGTAAAAGTAACCGATGAAAAAGGTATAATTATTTTTTCAATTAAAGACACTGGAATCGGAATTGCCGAGGAACATATTCCCCGAATTTTTGAAAGGTTTTATAGAGTTGATAAAGGCAGATCTAGAAATATGGGCGGTACAGGACTTGGTTTGTCCATAGTCAAGCATATTGTAAACCTGTATAATGGAAACATAAAGGTTTACAGTAAGCCTGGATCAGGTACTGAGTTTATCATTCAGCTACCTTCCTGATTAATCAAATAGCAGTATGTCTATGATAAAGTCCAAATCCTCTTCATCATATACAGTGTCTTTATCGCCTTCTTCCTTGATCATATCATAATTGATTCTATTACAGGTTAAAGTTCTCTTCAACTTATCCATAATAAAGTCCTCCGTATATAAAGTTTACAGCTTATGTTTATATTATATACTACTTTTGTTAAGTTTATATTAGGTTTATGTAAAAAATAATACATTTTAATTAAAAGATTAATAACTATTAATATTGATATATACCAACCAAATAGTGACATTTAACATAACAAAGTA
>Ga0255341_1000755_pt1 | contig 50940 bp, 78 predicted proteins | sample wastewater_treat_8_FD_192418 | JGI IMG/M metagenome (GOLD analysis project Ga0255341, IMG submission 192418) | Wastewater microbial communities from Lulu Island WWTP, Vancouver, Canada - plant12 | ecosystem: Engineered > WWTP > Wastewater > Unclassified | place: Canada: Vancouver, British... | reverse complement strand
CATCTCAAACTAGACAAACTATTCCTATTATGGGGAATGAGCCTCCAATTGCCCAAACCGGATTTGAAACTATTCTAACTTCTAATTTAAGTAGATCATATATCAGAAAGAGTCCAGTTGATGGTATAATAGCTAAAATAACTGAAAACTCAATTTATGTTAAGGATTCTAGTAATAAAATTTATAATATACCGATGAATTCTGAGATTTTAAAATCTGCACAAGGAAAGAGTTCTTTGAATTATTTCAGCCCTGTAGTGTCCGTTAATGATCGAGTTAAAGCTGGTCAAATATTGGCAGAAGGAAAACATATTAAAAACGGTATTATTTCCGTCGGCAGAAATCTTTTAACTGCTATTATGGGATGGAAGGGATATGGATTTGAAGATGGTTATATTATATCTGAAACTGTAGCTAATAGACATTTCGTATCAACTGCATACGAAGAAATTGTCGTGTATTTAAATTCTACATCTATGGTTAAGATGATTGCTAATGAAGGTGCTGATACTAAAAAAGGAGAACCTTTAATTATTAGATCATCTAGAGATGTCGAGGAGCTTTTAGATATCGAAGAGGATGAATTAGTGGATGGTCAATATGTAAAAGCTTCTCCTGGCGGGAAAATTATTGCAATTGAAATTTATCCAAATATATCTTTAAAGAAGTTTCCAATTTTAATTCCTCAATTTGAAAAGTTTAGATCAAGATATATTGAGATGCATGGATCATTCCCGGCTAAATTTTTAATAAATGATGCTGGATCTAAAAAGCCATTTACTGGAGTTCGAATAGTATTTAAAATTGAGAGATATGATAGTTGTAATCTCGGAGATAAAATTACAAATAATCACGGAGGTAAAGGTGTTTTAACATTAATTGAAAAAGATGAAAATATGCCTATTACTCCTTGGGGTGAAAGAATTCAGCTTATGTTGAATCCTATTGCTATAGTTAATAGAATGAATCCAAGTACTTTATTTGAACTTTATTCTGGATTAATTGGTAAATTTTTAGCTAGACAAATGGTATCATTCGGATTAAAGAAATCACCAAGGGCGCTACAATTATTACAAAAAGTATATACCACATTAGATAATACTCCTACTAAAAAATTATCAATGGATATTATTAATGCCTTTAAAGCTTTAGATGATAAGCAATATGCCCAATATATTCGAGAGATGCAATCTAGAGATTTTCTGCCTATATATGTTCCTCCATTCCAATCTCCTAATATTAAGATGATTAATGAGGCTTTGAAATTGGTGGGTGCTAAAGATAAATATACATTGAAACTTCCTGAATATAATACTACCACAAAAAATCCTGTTACTGTCGGTTGGTTGTATTATAAAAAACTGGAACAGCAGTCAGATTATAAAATTTCATCTAGATCAATTTCTAAATATTCTGAGAGTACTGGTCAGCCAGTTGCCGGTGCAAAACATGGTGGCGGCAGACGTCTGGGTGAAATGGATAGTTATGCTTTAGCTTCTCATGGTGCAGAAACTTTATTGAAAGAGCTTATGGGTCCACTTTCAGATGATGCGGCAACTAAAAACGAAATCATTTTTGATATTATTCAAAATGGCGAAGCTGAGTTCAGAGAACCTAAAGCTGGAAAGACTAAAGATTTATTGAATATCTATATGGCCGGCATGATGCTAGATGTGAAATTATAAGGAGCCGTCAATGAAAAGTTTAAATAGAAGATTATCTGAAATTGTATCACCATATGATGAAGTAGAAAAAGATCAGAATGATTTAGTATATGAACAATATATTGAATACCAAAAGGATTCATTAATTAAAGCTATCGGAGAAGTTAGTGGATATCAAGAATTCGATCTTTATTTTGATGAGCTAATGGATGAGTTAGAAACTGATGATAAGATACAATTTTTGACTAGATGTATTGAAAAATTATCAACTGTTTATCCATTAGATATTACTATTGATTATATTAAAACTCAAAATTTATTGGAAATAAATTGGAATACTATAATTGATTTTATTAAATTTTTTGTGTATAATCATTGGATTGATAGTATAGTTCGATATTTGCCATTAATAGATGTTTCACAATCTATAGACATTTCTAATATTAATAAGAAGATTAAAGAATCATATTTGACAATACAAGAAAAAATTATAGGAGATAAAAATATTCATCCATTGATTCGATATCACTTTACTTTCTGCGCCAGAAGTGATGGTGAGAAAACACTTTTGATATGGATAAATAAAGATATTACAGGAGTCATTTCAAAACAATTAAATCTCAAATTGGAGTAAAATAAAATGGTTACAATTAAAAAGGGTGATTTTGAAGTTAGAGTTCAAAATAATCAGTTTATGGCAATTCAAGATACATCTGATGGGATGTATTTTAAATTTAAAGATGGCAGTGAACTTCGGATTCTTTGTCCCCCGGGCGTGGAAGTTCAAACTGCTGCCAAAGTTCTTATGAATTCTACTGCTAAAGATATAGTTTTAGATTTTGATTCTAGACCTTTGATTAAAATTCTTAATTAAAATAGATTTCAATTTCTACATATATTTACTAATGAATAGGGAATAGTTTAGTTTGATATTTTCATAGTTTTTGATTTTGACTATAGAAGTATTAAATTAAAATAGAGGAATTATTTCGTTATTTTATTCTTTTTTGTTCTAAAATAAAAACAAGGAGAAATTGATATGGCATTGTTAAATGCATCTGATTATGGGAAGTTAGGAGAAGTATCTGCTTCTCAGCAAAGGCGGTCGCCTGGAAAATTCTTTTCTGTATTTATTACTGGCGCCATTAGGAAGGGTCAGGAAATTGGAAAACTCCAATGTATGACTGATGTGGAAAAGGGGAAATATTTAAAGCAGAATCAATCTGAGATTTTATTTATCCCTTATTTTATTAAGCGCTATTGGGCAAAATATATCGATACAAAGGATCAGAAAGGCCAGACGTATTCTAAATTGGTTGCGTTTGGTTGGAATGATGACGTCCCGAAGATCGATGATGATTGTAGATATGCATACTGTATCGCGGGTTTGCTTCTTGATGATAATTTTCAAGCAATGAAGCATCCGGAAGATATCGAAGCTGCAGGAATTAAAGCTGGTGATCCGGTTTTGTGTTTCTTTAACTGCGGGGGAACAAAATTCAACGGAGCAATGGAATTTCTAAATAAAATTGCTGAAAAGGCAAAAGATCTTCCTCCTCTAAGTAATAGTCCGGAATTTGAGAAGACTGTTGTATATCCAAGACGATTTATTTGTAAGGCGACGGTGACTACTGCAGAATCAAAGCATGGTGATAAGCAAGTATTTGATTTTGATGTATTTAAACAGTTGCCAGATAAAGCCGTTTCTCAAGTCATGGATAGTTCTATGAGTCTAATGGATGAATTTGAGAAGCAATTTGACAAGACTTCAACTTTGAGGGGCGGTGGAACAATTTTATCTACGGATACTGATTTGGATCCTGATAGTCCTACTTTCGCCGAAGCTCCAGAGCCGGAACCTGAGTCTGATCCGATTACTTCGGAAGATTTTGATCTGGGGATTTAAGAAATATTTGATTGGTCTCGTTCTATATTTGTGTTAAATTAAATATAGAACGAGACTTATTTGTTGCCTCTGAGGAAGATAAATTCTGAAAAAACTATTTTTTTGGAATAGGAGATTGTAAATGCCTGGTCAGACATATGATCATAAAAACATTAGAACATTGAGCGAAATAGAACATGTTCAGACAAACCCTGGCATGTATATTGGTGAAGTTGATAAACCGAATCATTTAATATATGAAGTTTTAGATAATTCTTTAGATGAAGCAAATGCTAATCATGCAAGTTTGATTGGTGTTTTTATTGATAATAAAAATCATATATTTACTGTATCTGACAATGGCAGAGGAATTCCGATTGGTGATAATACAATTCCTAAAGTAGCAACTAAACTTTTCAGTGGTGGTAAATTTTCAAAGGGATCTGAAGGTTCTGCATATGGAATTGCTGCTGGCTTACATGGTATTGGATTAGTTGCAATAGCTGCGTTGAGTGATTGGTTAGAGATCACAGTATATCGAGATGATAAGCGAGCATTTTATAGATTTGAAAATTCTGTATTAGTAAAAGAGGAAATTGTCGATTTTACTGATACTAAACCTTTTTCAACTCAAATTTCTTTTAAGCCATCTAAAAAATATTTTGAATCTATTAAGATGGATGTATCTCCTATTAGAGAGAGAATGAAAATTGCTTCTATTCATATTCCTCATTTGAAACTTATTTTGATTGTAGATGGAAACAAAGAAATCATTAATTGTAACATTGATGATTTTTTTAAAGAAGAACTTTTAAATAATAGAACTAGTGATGTTACTCCTATATTTACAGTTAAAAAGAAAGTAAAGGATGAGGAGTTATTAGTCAAATTCGCATGGGATTTGTCAACCCCATCTAGTTCTAAACAGTATGGCAGCGTTAATCTGTTATCAGTTTCTCAGGGTACTCATATTAATAGAGTTCTATTATCAATTAGAAATGTATTCATTGAATATGCTAAAAAAGAGAAACTAACATTTTTGCCTCAAGATTGTTTAGTTGGGTTTAGAGCATTTATTAGTGTTTCATTATATAGACCTGAATATACAAGTCAGACAAAAGAAAAACTTTCAACATCAAAGACAAAATTAGATCATTTATTTAACGATTTAGAAAATAAAATTTCAAAAGTCATTGATGAATCGGGTGATGTTAAAACTGATATTTTATCTTATTTTGAAGGGTATCGAAAAAGTTTATCGGTTAATAAAAATATTGTTAAGGGCAGTTCAACAGTTTCTAGATATAATCATATTATCGACTCGAAACTTCGTGATTGTATTAGTAAATCAGTTGATAGATGTGAACTTTTTATTACAGAGGGTTCTTCTGCTGCTGGTGGTTTAGTTCAATGTCGAGATCCTAAATATCATGCTATTTTGGGTCTTAAAGGTAAGATTCCTAATTTAGCAGGTACTAAAAAGGATTTTTTGAAAAACAAAGAGATCGTTGAAATTGTTAATGCTTTAGGAACCGGAATTGAACCTGAGTTTAATATCGACGCTCTTCGTTATAATTCGGTTATAATATCGACAGATGCCGACCCGGATGGTTGCGTAAAAAGAAGCGATACATTTGTATATATTAGAAATGATAATAGTTTAGAAGTCCGAAAGATTAATATTGGAGAGATTATTGATAATCCTGATGAGTATGATTCCCAATGGTCTATTTTAGGTTATAACGAAGATAATGGCTTATTTATATGGACTTCAATTTTAAGAATTTGGCCTCCTAAATATTTTGATAGATGGTTAGAGATTGAATTAGAAGATGGTTCTGTTTTATCATTGACACATGATCATTTAGTTTTAGTTAAGGGTAAGGGATGGATTCGAGCAGAACAACTACAAGAAAATGATGATATATTAGATGCGAGAGAAGATATTAAAAAGTCGAACGAAATCTCATGTTGACAGGAGTTAATTTTGAAAGTTAAAAAAATAACAGAACGGCAATCGGGTGTTAAAGAACAATTTTGTGATCTTTCAACTGTAACCGGCAATTTTGTTGAAGCTAATTCTAAAACAGTAATTCATAATAGTCATATCAGTTCATTATTGATGGTTATGTTTCTGAAATTGACTCCTCAATTGTTAAAAGCGCAAAAGCATGTCTATCGTGCAATCATGCCCTTATATGGTACAATGTTTAAAGGGAAATTTGTACCTTTCTATACAGAAGAGGAGATGAATCAATTTAAACAAGAAAATCCCAATCATAAAATTCAACGATATAAAGGATTGGGTGAAATGAATCCGGATCAATTGAAAGTATGTTTGTTAGATAAAGATACTAGACAGTTAGAGTTAGTAAAATATACTGATGAACCAGAAGAAATATTTAAGTTGATGTCTAGTGCTGATATGAAACGAGAATTGTTATAATATCGGAGGTGAATTTGAAAGAACAGATATCTGAATTGTATGCTGATTACGGAAGATATATTAATAAATTTCGAGCATTTCCTTTAGTTTATGATGGATTGAAGATTGTAGAAAGAAGATTGTTATATTCTTTATTTGAAAGAGCTAAAGATAAGTTTGTAAAATCTGCCGAGGTTGTTGGATGGGTGATTGGACAATATCATCCGCATGGTGACCAAAGCGCTTATGGTTCATTGGTTTCTCTAGTTCAAAATAACTTTGCAGATTCGCAGGGGAATTGGGGAAATAGAGCAGGCATTAGTGAAGATGGCGCTGCCGCAATGAGATATACTGAAACTAAATCAAAACAATATGTTTTAGATATGGCGTTTGAGTATATTAAATATGTAAAAATGGAAGCGCTAGAGCTTCAGCCGGAGCCTCTTTTTCTTCCTACTAAATTGCCATTTTGTTTGTTGGGCGATACTTATTGTCAGGGGATTGGTTTCGGACATAGAACTATGATTCCATGTTATACCGCGACTGATTTAGTAAAACGATTAAGATGGCTGTTGGGATATGAAAAGAAAGAACCAATTATACGACCAATTACAGATTGTACATATTTAAGCTCAGATAAAGATTTTCAAGAATTGTTAACTACTGGAAAAGCAAAACTTGAATTTCGGGGTGTAACTGAAATTGATTATGCTGGAAAAAGTGTTATAGTTAAATCTATTCCGCCTAGCAGAAGTTTTATGTTTCTGCTAAATAAATTAGAGAAAGAAATAGAAATTAATAAAACAATTGCTTTTAGCGATGAATCAACTGATAAAACTAGAGTTAGATTTACTAGTGTTAAGCGTGGCATGTCAGTAGAAACATTAGCTAAAAAAATTAATGCTAATATAGTTGGTTCAACAACATTTGAATGTAACATGTGCAATCTTGACGGCGAAGTAGTATTAGTTTCAGTTGATGATATGCTGCTGAATGTATATCGAAATTATGAGCAAATAGTCAAAGCTGTTTTGACCTCAAATGTTAAAAAGATTCAAGATCAGATTCAAGAACTTTCTTTGATTGCAAAGATTAAAATTTATTTGCCAAAATGGCTTAAATCAAATCCTGATGAATTAGATGTTGTTATTAATGGATTAAATCAAGATACTCAAATTGAGATTGAGAAAATTAAAGAGATTTTTGATAAATATTCATTGAGTAGAATTCTGAGGGTCAAGACTGATACTGATGAATTGAAGCATCAGAAAGAACAAATAAAAACAAATTTAGAAAATCTTCCTCAATACGTATGGAATGAGAAATATAATCAATATTTAGTGAAATAGGAGGATAATTAAAATGTTTTGTCATTTGTTTATATTTTCGGAAAATACATCAATTCCGGTATTTGAAAAAGAAATTTGTTTTAAAGAGTGTAAATATTTAATTGATGGAAAATGTAAAATTTGTGAAAAGAGAGATGAGAATCTTGTATCATATAGTAAATATAGTTGGCTATTGAATAGAGTTTTAAATTTTGGAAATGACTTTGTTAGTAAATCAGGAAATACTAAATATTTAAAAGCTATTTCATTAATTCATCCATCTTCAGCTGATACTTGGATTATTCAATGTGAAAAAATTTTAGATGGGGGGAATCAACAAAAATATCAAATTCATATTGGAAATAAGGTAGTCGAATTAGAAGATATTAAATCTATCAATTTATGGCTGAAGAATAATCTTCAATACGATGGTCGAAAAATTACAGAAGACGATTTTAATGTAAAGGAGTTACATCATGTACACAATTAGAAAGAAATATAGAGTTGAATATGCTCATCAATTAAATCATGCTTATAGCAAAGCATGTTCAGATACAATTCATGGTCATTCTGGTATTGTTGAATTGTTTTTTGAAAGTCGAGAATTAGACGGTGATGAGATGGTAATGGATTTTGGAAAGATTAGTGCAATGCTTAAATCCGTTGTTATGGAATATGATCATGCATTGATCGTTCCTAATTCTCTATCTTCTGATTATATTGAATGTCTCAAAAAATATAATAAGAAATTAATTATTACTGATTATAATCCAACTGCTGAAAAATTTGCTCAATCTCTATTTAAAATTATAACAGAAATCTTATCTGATTATAATGATTTTCGATTGACCAAAGTCAGATTCCATGAGACAGAATCTGGTTATGCAGAGTATAGCGAGTAAGAAGTGAATTTTATTAAAACATCGTGTATCAAAATCCCCGAAGTTTTTGAAAATGAAGTATGGTGTCAATCTATTCTTCAAGATTTGACTAGAACTAGTTCAAGTTATGAGGATCCATCTATTAAACTTATAACTCAATATTTTGAAAAGAGAGATGGAAATATTTTGATACCTAGATATTATGAAGTGGGTTGTTATGGTCATGATGTTTTAGATTATACTCCAGATGGGATAGATATTCATTTTAAATTTAAACGTCAATGGAGAAATGATCTTCAGAGACAAGGATTTGAAATGTTAACTCAAAATGATCATGGTATTTTAAAATTGCCGCCTGGAGAAGGAAAGACTGTAGTTTCAATTGGTGCTATATGTCACATTGGAAAAAAGACAATTATTTATGTTCATAAAGATTCATTAGTAACTCAGTGGAGAGATAGATTTATCGAACATTCTGATGTTACTATTGATGATATTGGAATATTAACTACTGATAAATGTAGAGAAATACTAAGAAAACCTATAGTGATATCTACTGTTCAAACCATGAATAGTATGATTGATCGTTTACCTGATATTGAGCATGTGATGTTAAACGCCGGTTTTGGGGTTGCTATTTGGGATGAATGTCATACTACTGCAGGAGCTCCTCAATATTCTCGATCATCGATGTACACTCCGGCTAAGAGAGTATATGGTTTGAGTGCAACTCCAGGAAGAGCGGATCAGAACCATGATATTATTTGGAAACATTTAGGATTAGTTTATTCCCCAGAAGGAAAAACTAATACCATGGAACCAAGAGTGATTATGTTGCATTTTAGTCATGGTGCAAAATATGCTAGCAATTATATATATTGGGGGGAGCGAGATTCTAATGGAAACACTAAAGAGAAATATCCGAGATTTGATAATGTTAGATACTTTTCAATTTTGACTTCTAAGAAAAATAAAGTATATTTGTCGATGATGCAAAAAATATCTAAGCAGATATATAATTCAAATAGAACAACTTTATTAATTTCAGATAGGATAAAAGTATTGGATGCTATTGGTGGAGTATTGCCGAAGCATGATATTGGATTTTTTATCCCAAGATCTAAAGATAGGGATTCTCAGCTTTTAAAGAAATTTGTATTGAGTACTCCTGGAAGTTCTAGAGATGGAACTGATAGACCCGAATTTGATTGTTTGATATTAGCAAATTCTATTTCAAATATTGAACAAGCAGCTGGACGGGTTTGCAGATTTAAAGTAAATAAACAGCAACCAGTCATTTTTGATTGTGTAGATACAGATTTCGAGGAATTAGTAAAAAGAGCTGATAAGAGAAAAGAATTTTATCAAGAACGAGGTTGGGTTATAGAAGAAAAGCATTTAAAAGTTTGAAGGAGGTTATGATATGCCAACTAAAAAATACAGGATCGAATTTACTGAACAGCAATTAAAAGTATTAAGATTGGCATTGACATCATATTACCGTCTTGGTATCGGTCATTTAGAGGGAGTTCTTGGTGATTTAGCAATTTCACATTTTAACTCATTTGGAAATGATTACTATAATTTAGTACAGAATGATCCAAGATTAAAATCTGCAATTAAAGATATTAGATCAATATTCTTCGGATTGAAAAATACTAGCTGTTCAAAAAGTATCACTACTATAGATGATATGTTTCAGATTGCTTATGAGATGAGTCATGAGTTAAAAGAGCATAGAAAAAAAGAAGAATGTGTATCGACAGCTCCATTATCTACCGGGTTGAAATTAACAACTGAACCGAAAATTCAAATAGAAGCTGTAGAGGTAGAATGATGAAAATTTTGATTTTAGAAGATGATGAGATTAGAAAAGAGCTATTTCGATCAAAATTATTAAATCATGAGTTATATATAACGGATAACGTAGAGGAATTTAAAAAATTACTTATGGGATCTAAATTCGACGTATTATTTCTAGATCATGATTTGGATGGTGAATCATACGTTCCAACCGATAGTACTAATACTGGATCTGAAGCTGCTCGATGGTTAGATCAAAATCGTGAATATATTCCGGATATCATTTTTCTACATACTCTAAATATTGTAGGTCGGATTAATATGAAGTGGCTGTTGCCGAAAGCAATATTTGCTCCATATGTATGGTTGAGATTAAAAGAGGATATAGAATCGTTAATTAAACAAGCTCAGAATCGGAATGGTACATTATCTTAATATATGAGTTTAAATTATGGTAATTCGAATGCTTCGAGATTGTTTTAATTTCATTTCTGATAATTTTAGTATCTTCGGTAATTATTGATTTCCAAAGTAATAATTTGGATATTTTGATATCAAATCAGAGGAGAACAAAAGATGTCGTTTATCTACTTATTTCGTCTGATGGGATGGTTAGTTGGATTTGTAAGCATAGGATTTGGTATTATCGCTTTAACGTTAAATAGTATTGACATGCTCAAGACTTCGTATAATTGGAAAGAAAAGATATTTGTATCTATGATCTACGTGATTTTGATTTTTTCGTTCATCGGCTTAGCATACACATCACCTTTGAAAATTACTAAATCTGGAAATTTGATTTTCACATTGAAAATGGAGGAATGTTTCAAATGATTTTCTTATATGTTTTATGGGTTGTAGCATGGGCAATTTCATTCTTTTGTATTTTTTGGATTGCTTTAGCATTATGCATGGGAGTTGGTGAAATTATGAGAGATTTCCCAAGAAAGAAACATGAGTTATATTATTGCGCTTTAGTTTTTGTCGTTGTATCTTTAGCTTTTGCTTCATGGATTCGTTTTGGTCCAATTGGTATAGATTATTCTAATAATGATCTTGCTTTTAAATGGACGATTAAATCAAATGAGGAGATTCAACATGAGTGATAATATTTTAGAGGATGCTTATCAGATCGAAGTTCCTAGTCATTTAGTTGGTGAATTATCAAAGCACCCGGATGATACTATTCGGATTAAATATCGTGATCCATATTGTAGAAAATGTGCGGATGAAAAAATTTATCGATTGTCGAGTTTAAGACAATATCGATCATTTGATGAGAGGGGTTTCAGCTGCATTTCTTATGATTATTTCTTATGTTCAGAACCATTAAAATGCTGCGTATGTGGGAAAAAATTGATATCATATGTTAGATTTGATAAAATTGTTGGATCAATTCAAAGTCATCAACAATGGGATATGTGCAATCAATTTTTACAAATGATGGAATGTGAATTTGATAAATTTTTAAGGAGACTAGATGAAACAGAATCATGAATTAAGTAGAATATATCAGATTCAAGATTTGATTGCGTATTATAATGGGCCCGATAATTTTAAAAAATTATTTGGAGTTCGTATGTTTCATATATGTACTGGTATTTGTGACTTGATACTTTGTAAAACATGCGCACAGAAACATGCCGAATATCTTCGTTGGGCACTGGAATCTCATCAAGTAGATGTAAAGATTCGAGAAATAGATGATGATTGCATTATCGAAATGATAAATAAATGTGATACTTGTGGCGCTATGTTACAATCTAGACCTGAATATAAATTTGATATGCTTCCAATTTATAATTCTGAACAATGGGAGATTAGTAAAAATTTCATTGATCAATTTTTATCTTTAGTTCAGAAATATGAAATTCAAATGGAAAAAATCCATAGAAAATCAAAGGAGGTAGGATGAATGATTCTTTTGAATTAAGTCCGCCATTTAAAGTGACGTCTATATCCGGTAGCGACGATGAAATTAAAATAAAGTATGGAGTAGATCTTTTTCAAATATACGAACATGTTAGACGTTTTGTATGTTGTAAAACATGCGCACAGAAACATGCTGATTATTTAAATTTGCTATATCCATATTTGCATGAGAAAGTTTTGATTGAATTGTGTGACTATGATGATACATTGAAGGAGTGTTATACTTGTAAATCACCATTATTGACTGAAATTACGGTTGAACATTATTTAGGATTTGTTAATAATATAGAAGAATGGCAACTTTGTAAAGAATATGTTGATAAGATAGAAGATTTGAAATTGGAGTTTTTAGCCAGAATAGATAGATTAAGAGAAAAATCTGGAGGCTAATACATGTCAGAAAAATTAAGTCTTCAGTATAGAGTTCGAACTCCTCTTCGTTATTATACTATAGAAAATTTTCAATCTCAATTTGGAATGGAAGCATATGATTATTGTGTAGCTCTTTACGATAAAGTATTTTGTAGATTATGTGCTGATAAGCACTATGTTAAGATTAATGAGTTAATTCCAAATTTTTCTTGTAATCTGAGACCCACTAAAGTGGAATTTATGATTCAGTTGAAGAAGTGTGATGAATGTGGGACTCCATTATGGTGTGAATATGATGCAGAATATAAGCTCGGAAAAATTGATTCAGCTGAAAAATGGGAACTTTGTCAAGAATATGTTATCAAGTTAGATCATTTAGTTAATGAATATTTAGCTAAATTTTCTTGTTTGTGAATTATGATAAATTCTGTTTTACAAGTCATGATTGACATGACTAAAATTCACTATACCGTAAACGATTTACCATATCATAACTGGAGTCATATTCAATATATGCTGGATGTTGCCAGAAAAGAAAAAATTCAATTGACTGCTACTTTAATTATGTCAATCGGATTTCATGATATTGTGTATGATCCGAAAAGAGATGATAATGAATTAAAAAGTTATGAGTTTTATCTCAGTAAATTTGGCAGCGTTTATTGGGTTCAAAGTGCATTTAATGAACAAGTGTGTCGTAATATTTTGAGTACCAGATTTCATTTGCCGTGGGACATTGAATCGTCTATTATGATTGATTTAGATTTGTATATCTTGGGCGATGAATGGGAAGTGTATCAGAAATATTCAGAAGATATTAAGAAAGAGTATAGTTTTTTAAGTGAAGAAGAATATGTAAAAGGCAGATCAAAATTTTTAAAGGATATGTTAGGACGAAGATTAATTTACTGGTCTCAGTCAATAAAGCATAGAGAGGATTTAGCCAGATCTAATATGACTAACGAATTGGAACTTTTAAACGGAGGAACATTATGAACGAGAAAGTTTTAGAGCTTCCATATATTATTAGTACTCAGATATTATTCAATTTGACTGAAGCTGATGTAATAAAAAAATATGGCGAGGATAATCTTAATCTTTTAAAAATGTTAACTTCAAAGCATTTTTGCAAGAAGTGTGCAAATGAATCCGTAAAAGATTTAAAAGAAATATTTCCTGAATATCCTATCGTATCAGTTCGTGATGTAAATTCGACTATTTTAAATGCTCGTCATTCTTCTGTATTACATGGAGATATAGGAGTTTGTGTTATAAGGAATCATTTGAATACTTGTGCGGGCTGTGGTGTTAAACTTCAGTTTAGACCAAAATTAGAATTAAGATTTGGTCATATTGAAAATGAATCGGAATGGGCATTTTGTAAAAAATATATTGATAATATTATCATTCTTATGGATCGATATAAGAGAAATTCTGAAAAGTGTTACGATCGACTTCGTGGAGATTATCCAATTTCTCAAGTGGAGGATTAATTTATGAACAATGATTGTTTTGAATTTGATAATGTTCCACATTGGATTTCTCCAGATCCTCCGAATATAGTTCAAATGGGAAAAGAAATTAAAAACGAATTTGGAGATTCTGTATTTGAAGAATATACAAAAATTGTTTTAAACCCACATTGTAAAAATTGTGCTAAAAAGAACATTAGAAAATTGAAGATGGTAGCTCCAGGTAAATCTTTTGTTATAGGGGAACCTATTCGATGGATTAGAACTTCTGGAAAATGTTCTACTTGCGGATGTAAATTGAATGAACCAGAAAATAATTATCAAGCGGAGTTTTAAATATGGATGATGATTTAGTTGAATTGAGTTTTCCGTGTCGATTGAAACCGACTTCTAAGAAACCATGGTGTAATAAAAATTATACAATAGAAATTAAAAAGAATTTCAGTGATGAGATTTATAATCTTTTTAGGAAATCTATTGACGAATATCATTGTAAAAAATGCTGTATTCAATATCAGAAAAAATTTGAAACTATATTGCCAGATTTTGTTTTTGATATAGAGTATTGTTCTAGGATCAATTATAGGTTGTCAGTGTGTCACACTTGCGGCGCAAAATTGCAAACGATTTTACAATTTGATATGGATTTCGGTTTGATTATAACTGAAGATGAATGGAAGAAATGCAATCAATGTTTAAAGGATATGTTTGAAATTGAGACTGAATTTAGAGTTTCAACTGATTGTAGTAGAAGAGATTATCACGATGATGAGATGTTGCAATGGGTGAAATTTTTGTAACTGCAGATACTCATATTGACCATTATAATATTGTTTTACATGCTAAACGGGATCAATTTATTTATGAGAATCCAAATTTTGATCCATCTAAACCAATTCAATTAAAACGAAATTATCCCTATAAAGTAAATCTTGAGTCTCATAATGAGTATATCGTTGAAAAATGGAATAATGTAGCTTCTAAGAGAGATCAAATATGGATTCTTGGTGATTTTGCTTGGAGAAACCACGCTCGATGGATTCATCGTTTAAATGGTAAAAAATATTTGATTAGGGGCAATCACGATAAAATGCCACAAGAAGCATATAGATTGTTTCAACAAATCGAAGGATCTCATTATCAATATAGTTATTATACTAAAATTAAAGGGCAACACGTAATGTTATCACATTGTCCATATTATACATGGTTCTCTTCATGTCATGGAAGTTGGAATCTTTATGGGCATTGTCATGGAAGAAAAGAAGAAGTTCCTTGGATCTTATCGTTCGATTGCGGATGGGATGCATGGGGCGGGTTGATTCCGTGGGATATCATAGTATCTAAAATGAAAGATAAAGAACAAATTCGAGCATCTAGAAATATGAGTGATGAAAATAGAATCGAAGAAAGTGAATCTGAAATGAATTTTCAAAAGAATGTTCAATTAAATTCACGGTATATGAATGGTGAAACAAATTTAGTTGATTTGTATTAGATGATATTTTTTTAAACTAGAACAAATAGGTAAATTTTAAGCCTCTGTAATCTAAGGGTTAGGATACGAAACTTTCTATTTCGTTGTACCAGTTCGAGTCTGGTCAGAGGTGCCATATTCCAAGATAGCTCAATGGTGGAGCAGGTGGCTGTTAACCACCCGGCTGCAGGTTCGAATCCTGCTCTTGGAGCCATTTATTCACGGAGAGTAGCGCAGTGGTAGCGCGTTTGGTTTGGGACCAAAAAGTCGTGAGTTCGATCCTCACCTCTCCGACCACTATCGTTTTCTTAAATCTCTAAACTAAAAGGGAGAAGAAGAATGGCTGATGATGGAGTCTACATTTTGAAAACTGTAGGACCGCAATATCGGGTAATATACAAAATTGCATTTTACGAAATCTATTGGGATGATATTAATTGCACATATACTGAAGATCCAGATGTTATGATTCGAAATGCCAGAGATATGTTTCAGAATTCTAAGGTATTTAAGTCTAAAGAAGATGCTCTTTTGTATGCAGGTAATATAGCAGATGAACATTCTAGTTTAGAGTATGGAATTCAAACTATTAATATCAACAGAACATTTTAAGTAACGATGCGTCTGTAGCTCAGTGGTAGAGCACTTGACTTTTAATCAAGGGGTCATGGGTTCGAACCCCATCAGACGTACCATTATTGGAACAAATTAAATGGATACTTATCAATTAATTAGTGAATCATTAAGTAGTAATATTGTTACCGTTTATCATTTTACTGCAGCATCAAACATTCCAAGTATTAAGAAACATGGACTTGCTCCGGGATTTAATAATCTTCATAAAAAGAGGCTTATTTTCAATCCCGAAATGGTTTTTACATGTGAATGAGAAAGCAAGCCCCGCACTTTAGTGCTGGGGTAACTGACTAAATCAATATGTTCCTGGAATGTTAATTCTTATTCGAACGAGTAATAAGTGGATCCAAAGGAATTTCAGAACTAGTAAAAATGCAACTTATATAATTCAGAAGAACATAAGTTTCGATAAGTATCCAAAGATTATCAGTATTGATGAATTTAAATAGCACCATTAGCTCAGTTGGTTAGAGCGCATCTCTGATAAGGACGAGGTCCTTGGTTCGAATCCAAGATGGTGCACCATTTTGCCGGTGTAGCTCAAATGGCAGAGCACGATATTTGTAATTTCGATGTTGGAGGTTCAATTCCTCTCGCCGGCTCCATTTAGAGAGAACAGCTACATGAATATGACAATGTTAAAGTTGAAGATCTATTATAGATCTAGATTTTGGTTTAAGAAGATTTGTAACTTTTTCGGATATTGTACTTGTGGGTGTCGATTAAATTATACCACCAAAGGAAGAGGGATTTGTCCTAATTGTTCTGTTAAATAGTTAGACGGAGGAACAATGCGATTAGTAAGTAATTTCCATGATTATTATGATGGAGTTATTAGAAACACCACTCATGATACAACCCATACTTTCATCAGAAAAACTGAAAGAATCGGGACTCTAGAAACTAATTATTTGAGCTATTGGTCATTTTCAATCAAAGGCGATGCTGACTATTTGGTCTTTCAAGAGATAGTTGGATTTTGTGGAAAATTATATCCAATGTTAAAAATTACAATTACTCCATTTTCAGCGCATGAGATATCTGGAGAACATTGTGTTTACTCATTAGACTCTTTTGAGAAGATTCTTCCGTTAGAGAAATTAGTTCCCGAAGGAAATTCTCTATCTTATTTTATCCCGATAGGGGAAAGAATTCGAGAATGGTTTTCTGGTATTGTATATCCTAGATGGATGTTGAGATCCCATCAAGTTAATATTTATCAGAATTCAAAACTGCAGAATTTGTTTTTAGATAAGTCTGTTGCATATTTTCATGCTCATGGTGTTCGGGATATCGTTATTGATTCGTATCCTATTTTAAAAGATTTAGAGTTCTATCAAGTTTTTGATTCGTTCACATGTTTTCAAAAAATCGAGCAGTTTTTAACGAATGAATTGGTTAAGCCAGATTTAGTTGATGTGGAAATTTCAGATAAGCTTAAAGCTGAAACTCATGGATTTGATAAATTCTCTTTCAGGAAGGATGCATCTAAGAAATAGTTAATTTCGGGCCCATAGCTCAGTCGGTCAGAGCGGAGGACTCATAATCCTTTGGCCGCAGGTTCAAATCCTGCTGGGCCCACCACCATTCACGGGAGTTCAGATGAGTAGAACATTTAGAAAATCAGAAGGATGGGGAGCCGATTCAACATATACAAAATATGGTCGCGATAAGAAACCATATTACAAACCGCCAAAATGGTTTAAGCGAATGAAACGACAAATTGAAAGAACCAAAATTCGAGATTCAATGAAAAGTGAAGAATATGACAATCTTCCTAAATTTAAAAATAGCGATCAATGGGATTGGAACTGATTTAACAATTTGAGCAATCAATCGATAACGGAGTAGATCAAAACCGATGTGATCGAGGGGCATGTATCTCTTTGTTCGGGAAAGAGATTGTGGCGCATGTGATGGGATTGATTGCTCATTTTTTAGAGTATTCGAAAAATCGATAAATGAAATAGAAAAGGAGTTTGGAAACTTATGACTCAGACAACAACATTGAATTTGATTTTTGATGAAACTGATCCTGCTGGATTTAGAGAAAATTGTAATTACGCATTTATGATGTTCGATAATGGTGAATTTGTATTTGCACAATCGAATCATGAGGTCATCATGAAATCTCGACCTCATCTAACTCCAACGTTCGGCGGAGCCATTCGATATGTTGCAGAAGGATATAAATGGATTCAAAAAGGTTATACTCTGTGGACTGGCTGGCAAATCAAATGCACATCAGAACAAATTCAGTATTTAGAAGATTTTTTGAGTTTTCGAGGATTTGATAGATTGAATGATTCTAAACGAAAAAAGAATAGAAAGTAATCGAATGTTCATTGGATATACTCTCATTTGATTATCGAATTTGTGGCATAGTTAGGGAAATTCGAATAGGAGATAAAATGAATATGATTGAGATTTCATTTAGAGAAGTTCCGCCAATATTATTTTTTGATGAAACGCCATATTGTTTTATCATTTTTAATAGTGGAGAAATCGTATTTTCTAAAGATTATCACGGTGTTATTATTAAATCAAGATCCAACGCGGAACCAATAACAGGAGGCTGTATTCAAATCAAGAATAAAACATATTCTTTGATTTCTATTGGGTTTACTGATTATAACGGACTTCATGTTTATTTCGATGAAAACCATGATAAATATTTAGAAATTTTTATGAAATTCCACAATATTTTTAAAGTGGATAATAAGAAGAAATTTTGTGGAAACAAAAAGTGTAAGTGTCATGAATGAAATAGATGATAGATTTTCTGAAAATTTTGATAAAATTAGAAATCTTAGAAAATTAACAATGGAGATTATTGATATTTTAGAATCTAAAGAATCAATAGTTTCTGTTCGATTGATAAATATGGTTAAAGAACAGCAAAACGAGATTGAAAGATTGGCTCATTCATTGAATATGCTATATGTCATCGAGAAATCAAATGAGTAGAATAGTTACAAAAAAAGGAGATGGTGGTCAAACTGATTGGTTTGGAAAGACTGTCTCTAAATCAGATCTTTATATTGAATACGCAGGGCAGCTTGATACTTTAGAGTCTTATCTTGAGTTATTGCGTTTCAAATTAGAGCAAGAATCTAAGAGAAAAGTTTGTTTTCCTAGATCTTTGATTAATGAACTTAATGATATCTTATATGCTCTTCATTGGTCTTATAATTTTTACTTGCCTTTGGATGAGAGAATTTCAAATCTTGAGAATTGGATAGAAGGTTATACTAAAGATGAACCAGAATCAGATTTTATCAGTCTTGGTGACCCTAAACCGAATTCTGAGATAAGTCTATTGTACAATATATGTCGAACGATATGTAGAACTTGTGAGCGGACAACTGTTCGGCTGGTAGAGAGGGAGGATGAGCCTTCGTCGTATATTTTAGGAAAGGTTAAATATCTTAATCGTCTTTCTGATTATTTATATGTGGCGATGAAAGTAGTTGATACTTAAAATGAGGAGCAAGTCTGATGGCATTGGTAATGGTTTTGAATGATGGAGAAACATTTTCTGATCTTGCTGGATGTATGATTATTGATGTTCCAGATGATTGGTCTGTTGATAAAATTGAAGATGAACTTGATAATTATAATACAATAGAACAGGACCCTGATTTTAAAGAAATTGGAACATTTGGTGAAAATCCTAAAATTGAAAACGATTCAATTTCTTTTCAATTGTGAACAAACTAAAAGTAAACAGTGTTAACAATAAAAGTGGAGAATGTGTCTGAATGACAGAAGTTGATATTCTTCGGATGAAAAGAAGAAATCTTCAAGTTGAAGCAAAACGGCTAGAAGAAAAACTTTACATGTTGAAAGAAGAAATGAGAAAAATGGATTCTCGGATTAATGTTCTAATAACAGAAAATTCGTCTAATTTTTCAGTTCTTTCAAGTATTTTGAAGTGATGATTTTAAGGAGAAGTTGACCCCAGTGGGGCGGGGCCTGGTCTTGAAAACCAGTAGGCTTAATAGGTCGTGGAGGTTCGAGTCCTCTCTTCTCCGCCATGTTTGAATCATCGTGAAGGTGATAATTGGAATCGAATCATATTAGTATTTTCAAGTGTTCCAAATTACTAATAGCAGGTGAAACCCCTCTCCTTCACTTCTTATCTAGGGAGTTTAAACTTGATTAAATAGAAAGGATGTTTTCTATGAAAGTTCCTATCTGGACAGAGATTTCAGAATCTGATCTTTTATCTAAATCTGAATCAGAATTAGGTGAAATATTTTTCAATGAAGATATTATAAAAAAGTTTTATGATCAAGATGATGTTTCATTGGAGTTTCTTAAAAAGGTTATAGTGTGGCCCATTGTAAATGATGATGGACAAGAATGGCTTAAGTTAATTCATCTTCCAACTGCAGTTTTAAAGAAAATTCGAATGGATCGATTTTGTGATGGCTGTATTGATGATATTATCGTATCTATTTTGAAAGATAGAAATGAATATGAAACTTGTGATATTTGTGAATATTTAAAATGCAGATGTGTTCAAAGCGAGATTAATAAGCAGTTTTTCTGTAAATATTATTCAACTATAGATCAAATAGAATCTTTTAAATGTGAACATTGGGAAAAAGCAAATTCAACACCCTGTTGATAATTGGTTTGTATATTTAGTTCGATGTCAAGACAATTCTTTGTATTGTGGTATCACTAGAGATATCGAAAATAGATTGAGAACTCACAATTCAGGTAAAGGCTCAAAATCATGCAAGGCTCATGGGTTACCTGTTAAATTAGTATGGAGTATAGGAGTTGAGAACAGAAGTATTGCTTCTAAAATTGAATATGATATTAAGAAATTAACAAAAAAAGAAAAAGAAAACTTAATAGTTAAATCGAAATTAAATTGAAAAACGAGAATAAAACAAAAAGGAGAAATTAAAAAATGATCATAACTGAAGCGGTTTATAAAGATAAGCCTATTTTAGTTTTAAAGCGTACAGAAAAAGAAAAGTTTCCTTTTTCTTTTGGAGTATCAAAAGCTAAATCAATTTTAGCATCAATTGATGAGATTAAAGCATTTGTTGAGAAACATGACCAAGAGGGCAGCGACAATGATGACGGGAATTAAGTTTATTGATAACAAAAAAACTATTCATCTTCGTGATGGAACCAAGAAGATTGTTGAAATTAAACCGAAACAACATGAACTAAATAAGAAGACATTAAGAGAACTTTTGGATATTCATGATCCAAAAAGTCTGAGGTTTATGTATTTTGATGCTCCTTTTGGCTATCGAGTTACCGCAGCCACTAAGTTGATTAAGTTAGATAGAAAATATGCCGATGTCACTCTTGAAGGTATCGATAAGGTTATTATTGTAGCATTTTCGTTCTGTAGTCCACATGATACATTTGATAAAACAATCGGAAAAATTCAATGTCTGCGCCGAATTCATTCTTATGAGTTAGAAATCTATAATGAAGATGTGGATGAATTTTCTGAAATGTCGGATTCTGGAAAATCAAACTTAGTAACGGCATTTCCGTTTGGTCGTTTGCCGACAGCTATTAACGTGGCTTATGCATATAATTTATTGGAAGATAAGCCTGTGAAGCTCGCAAATTCCAAATATGAGATTGATGATTTTATCACTTATGTATCTCATCCAGAAGATAATTTAATTTCTGCCTTTATTGATGGCGGGTGTCCATGTTCTTGTTTTAGGAAAGATGTGGAGTAAATAACTCTAGTCTCGAATCTTAGTATAGTGATAGAACAGATTCGAGACATTGTGCGCCTGTAGCTCAGTAGGATAGAGCAGCGGATTTCTAATCCGCGGGTCGCAGGTTCGAATCCTGCCAGGCGCGCCATAACAGGAGCTAATTCAATATGTCACAAGGAAGTATCAAAATTCAATGTAAAATACAGGAATTGAAAAAACTATCTGAATCTGCAAGATCTGATTATGAGAATCTTCCAGATGATGAATCTTTGTTTCCATTTTTAACTCCAATGAAAGAACTTAAATTGAGATTTTTAACTTTGAGTGAAGTTTCTAGAAGTTTAGTAGATATGTTATCTAGAATTCAAAAAACAGGACAAATTAGTTAAAGGAGTTGTTAAATGGCTGTTATTAATGATATTGTTTTAACTGAGAAAGATGAGCCTTTAGTGAAATGGTCGTCAAAAGAAAAACAAAGTGTTGCATATGTTTTTAAGTCTATTCAGCCATCGGTTAGTAAATTTTTAAAGTCTCAAGATAAATTAGATTCGATTGCTGATCCCGTGATTATAAATAATGGTGATATTTTAGTTTCTGATACTGGGAAGAGTTTTGAATGTAGCGAGAAGCCATTTTTTAAATTTAGAGTCGTGTCTAATGATAATTTAGAAATTGATAATGATCCTGTTATGTTTATGTTTGTTAGACAGGATCTTGAGATGAATACTGTTGATTATATGCAATGTGTTTTGAAGGTTCTGATGAACTTTATCGGTGAGAAAATTGGATATGAACCAACAACACATGGGTTTCAATCAGAGATTGAACGAAAATGGATTCAAAATCCTAAGTTTAAAATTATTTGGGTTCGTGATGATGTTGATTTGGATTTGATTTGTAAAGAAGTAGCGATTGAAATTGATTGTGGTGATGATCCTGGATCTTTTGGAAGTTTTTGTTATGGTGATATAATTTCTAAGAAGGGATGTACTTCTATTAGATATCGACGAATGGTTATTTGTTTACTTCCGAATGTTGCTCAAAAAATATACGAAAAAATTCCTTCAGTTTCGCGTTTTTGAAAGGAGAGCAATGCAAGTTACAGACATTTCTTTTTCAAAGTTTAAAACGAATCACGGATCTGATGAAGGTATTGTTTGTTTAGGATGCGGTGGTGATTTGCAAGAATGGATTAATGGAATTACAGAACATCTTAATGAAGAAGATATTGCAAAGGGATCTCCTGAAGATCTTTGGAAAAATATCTATCGACTTGAAACTACCGGCGGTCGAATCGATTTAGCTTTTGTATCTCATAATCTACTCGACGGCTTCAATGTCGGCAAGATGGCTATGTGGCGAATGAGATTGGGAAATTGTTCTTGGATTTCAGATTATTTTGATAATTATGCTAGTCATTTTTAAAGAGATTTAAGATTTGGTGTTATACGTGGTGGAATGGTAGACACGTCTGACTGTGGATCAGATCCTTGCGAGTTCGAGTCTCGTCGTATAACCCATTTTTTTAGAACAAAATTAAAATTTAATTTGGGATTCTTTATATATGATCGACATAATTTTTAAAAATCAGATTAATGAAGCTATTTTTGATAGTTCAGTTTCATCTGCGCTAGAAAATTCAAGAGTCTTGACTGAAGCCTTTTTTAGTGGAGCACGAACTAATCTTGGCAGAAAAATTGCTTCTAAGATGCAAAAAACTAAACTTCCGGAATATATTAAAAGAAATTTAGAAAATAATGCAAAAAAGTTGGAACCGTTGCAATTTTATTATCTACTTCTGCTATCTTAAAACTCTCTAGATCAATATATAAATTATATTGGAACAAGACATATCCAAAATGTATAGAATATAGAAATGAGCAGGCGAGAAAAGAATGTGTCTTGCAATGCAAGATTTAGGCTAAACAAAAAACTATAATGCATTTAAAATCTTTAAAATCTAAAGCAAAGAATGAAGATCGAATTGATGACGAAATTAGAAATTTACAAGGTCAAATTAAAAAACTTCGTAAAAAATCTTTAAATTTAGATTGGGAGTTTTGATATGATTATTAGAAGCGATACGGGAAAAGTTATAATTAGACCTCGAAGTAAATTTCGTTTGTTCGATATTCAGACTATAGAAACTGTATTATTGTTAGAGATTGTAGTTTGGTCTATGATTAAAGTATATAATAATTTGATGATTATGAACTCGAAAGTAGATAAAAATTTAACTTCTAAACTTTCAAATGTTGTCGGGTCTTTATGGGTTGTGAATATTATGAATGATGTCGAGATCGTTAATGCTTTTTGTACTCGAGAAGCTAATAATATTTTTATTACCAGAGCAATGATTGAACGATTACAATTAACCGAAAATGAAATTATTGCTTTTTTGCTCCATGAAGTTGGGCATGGGCATGAACGATTTCAAAAAATAATAAGAGATATTCCGAGAGTATCATCTACATACGCCTCATTTAGATTATTAGAGTTTATAGCTGAACGATCTGTTGCATTCGCACTTCCTCAATTTCAGAATCTTGTTACATTTATGTTTTCAGTGATAACTATGTTGCCACCATCTAGATATTATGAATATCGGGCTGATAAATTTGCAACTGATCATGGATATGGAAGACATTTAAAATCTGCTTTTAAAAAATTAATTTCATATAGCGAGCGAAAAGGAAATTATACAATCAATCCTAAAAAATCTAAAATTGCAAAATTAATAGTTATGTTACAGGAACTCTTTAAGACTCATCCAAATAACATATAACCGAATTGAAGAAATCGAAAAAAATATGAAGAAAAATATATCTAAACAAACAAACTTATCAAATACCATTCAAGATGCATATAAAGTTTCTGGATTACCACCTTCAGAAAAGGGACTAATAAGCAAATCAATATCTTTTGTTGCTAAATTGTTATAGGAGATATTTGTATGGGAAATGATATTGTTGAAATGTCCATGTTTGATCGAATGAAATTCATTCGAAATTTAATTGTTGAAGCGATTAAAGAAAAGTTTAATATTAAAGGTAATTAAAAATGTCTAAAATTGTTTCTAGAAAAAATATACCAGATTCTGGTGATATTGTTGATTCTATCAAATATAATAAATCTCGTACTATGGGGGCTATAATATTTGATAGTGGGAAGATTGTATATTTTAATTGTGATCCAGTTGAATTTGGTAAAAAGAAGCAATCTGTTAAAGAAGGAATGCTTATTCAGCCTTCTCGAAGTAGAAAATCTAGTGATATACCATATTCGGATAATTCGCATGCCAATCCTGAGTATCAAAACAGAGTTCTGCAAACTCTAGCTCAGATGAAAGGTGTACCAATAGAGGAAGTTAAACAAGAAGTTATGATGAATCAAGCGAATCATAGCCAATATATAGATGAGTCTCAGATTAATACTCCATCTGATGATTTTGAACTCAAGAGGCGATTGGTATTAGAAGCCAGTGAAGCTAGATCTACTCAACTTGCAGAACAGATATCTTTATCTAGCGGTGGAAGGTTAGAGTCTAGTTTTAGAGGAAAGAATTCAATTTCTCTGAATTAAAAATTATTTTGTAAATACCCATGGAACTTTTCCCATAGCAGCCAGAATGATATAAATAATTCCGCCGATTGATGCTAATATCGAGATGGGAATTATCATTATTGCAGCAATATTAGCAGAATGACCAGAGAGTTTTAGTTTTCCGAATTGAATAATATTTCCTTCTGAGAGCTTATTGAAATTTTCACTTGCGGTTAATGCTGCTTGTGCTGCAGTGGTTGCTGCAATATTTGCTTCTTTTGCTGTATTTGCTATGCTGGCTGCGTTTTTCGCTAATTGCAAAGAATTTCTTGATATTTTTTTAAGTCTCACAAGTTGCTGATTAATTTTATCAATTTCTTCATATAAATTATCTGTCATTGTTACGAGACTTCGTTTTCTATCTCCATTTCCATATAAAGTCTTAGCGTAATCTTTGATAGATTGATCCATTTGTTGAATTGTGGTAGTTAATTCTAGCGCCGCATCTCTCGTCTCCGAGAGGGATACTAGAATTTTATCGATATCTTTAGCATGCCGATCAACTCTAGCTTCTAATTTTGCCACTGTAACTTCTACGCTCATATTAGTATCTTTCTTATTAGTATACATTTTATTTTGTTCTTTCTTTGATAGAGAAATTCCTATTGTATCATTAAAGGAATGGAAGGAACAAACATATAATGTTTTAGAAATTTTTAGGGAATGCGTTATGAAAATTGGAATAATTGGTTTTGGATATGTCGGTAAAGCAATGTATGAGTTTTTTCAAACTCATTATAAAGTTTTTGTATATGATCCACATATACAAAATTCATCCGCATATTCAAATGTTGTTTTTGTAGATAAAACTGATATAAATCTTTGTGATTTAGGAGTTGTATGTGTTCCTACTCCTAGAGGATCTAATGGAGAATGTGATTTAACTCATATCAACGAGGTATTTAGTTGGTTAAATACTGAATATATCTTATTAAAATCAACCATTGAAATAGGAACAACTAGGCGGTTATCAGAGAAGTATTCTACAAAAAATATAGTATTTTCGCCCGAATATTGCGGTGAAAGTTCTTATTGGACTCCCTATACCTTCCATGAGAAAATAATAGAAACTCCATTTTTTATATTCGGCGGTGATAAACAAAATACAACAAAAATGGTTGATATATTTATGCCGATAGCTGGCCCGACTAAGAGATATGTTCAGTGTACATTCGAAGAGGCCGAAATGGCAAAATATGTTGAAAATAGTTTTTATGCAATGAAAATAACATTTTGTTATGAAATTGCGGAGATTTGCCGATCGTTAAATATTGATTGGAATACTGTTCGAGAGCTTTGGTTATTGGATCCTAGAATAAATCCAATGCATACATCTGTATTTTCCGAAAATGATTATCCTTTTTCGGGGAAATGTTTGCCTAAGGATGTTTCTGCATTATGTTCACTCTCAAAGAAAAATGGATATACTTCGAACTTGTTGGAGGAGGTGTTGAAATCAAATGAAAGAATTAAACAAAAAAGAAATGGTCGAAGATAAAGCATCTAATATTGTCAACTCATGTAAAGCAATATGTTATAATTTAGTTTCTGAATTATCTGCAGATGAATTATTAGAACTGCAAATTGATGATTATGATGATTTTTATCATCATTGTGTTATGAATAGTTTGATATATGATATTTGTAAAGAAGACTCTGATGAGATTTTTGATCATGTAGTGAGAAGATTATATTTGTGTATAAAACATTTAAATGATTTCACTATAAATCTTTCTGATGATATGAAAAAACTTCTAGGTAGAGATATTTTCATTTATTGGTATCTTGAAGATATGTTCTATTTGGTAAGCACTTTACTTGATTATAGATTGTCTCTTTCTTCAATTAAATTAATATGTTCATATTTATTAGATTTAAGTGTTGGATGTGATACGGAAATCGGAATATGGCAGCCAATGTATCAATGTGAATGTGGTTGGTTTTATCCAGCAAGAACTGAGTTGCCGAATGGTAACATAGTTGATAATAAAGAATTTAAGAAAGTATGCTGTGACTGTGGAAGATTTTCAGATGATTGGGAATTGGTTTCTGCTAGATATTGCTATTTAATCAAAAGACGGAAAAGGTGGATTTTTGGAATATTTCCGAAAGTAGAATTTGAAAAAATTAATATTGGAGCAGAGAAATCAAAATTTAAAAGTAAAAAACGAGATTGATAATGAGTGGCCATATATTTATTACTGGTGATTGCCATGGAGATTATGATATTAGTAAATTAACAAGCAAAAAATGGCCACAAGGAAAAAGTTTAGATAAAGACGATTATTTAATCGTTGCTGGTGATTTTGGATTGATATGGTCTAATAACGAAAATGATGAATTTGAAAAATATTTGATAAATTGGTATACTAATGAGAAAAAATGGACTACTCTATTTGTAGATGGGAATCATGAGAATCATAGACGTTTAAATGAATTAGAAACTACAAGAATGTTTGATGGTGTAGTTGGAGTGGTTAATGATTCAATATATCATTTAAAGCGAGGGGAAGTATATACAATTCATGGTTCTAAGTTTTTTACTATGGGTGGAGCATCTAGTCATGACAGAGAGATTAGAATAATTGATGTTGATTGGTGGGAAGCAGAACAGCCTAATTATCAAGAGTGTTCGTATGGCATTGAAAATTTAAACAAACATAATTGGAAAGTTGATTATGTAGTTACTCATACTATGCCTAATACCAAAATGTCTTTATTTGGATTCGATCAAAAATATAAAGGTTTAAAAGAATGCAGTATTTCTAAATATTTAAATATCATAGTTGAGAATTTAGATTTTAAGAAATGGTATTTTGGCCATTTTCATGCTGATGTTGATAGAGAAAATTTTCGTTTAATTTACAATGATGTTATTCAAATTCAATGAGTTTGAATGGATCGATTCAGCTACATATATTTATTAATAGTAAAGAGAAATTTGGTCTTGAACAATTTGATGGTAACGTGTCATTATTTTTAGTAGATTCTGAATTTTTCTTGAGTTTGAATAGTATTGTCGGAATTATCAGGCATTGCTATTCAAACTCTTTTTCATTTAAACTATTCCTTTAAACTTTTTTCTTTCAGGAGGAAATTGAATGATCCGCTTTGACATAAAGAAAATTCTTGAGAATATCAGTTATGAACCCCAGCTTGCATTACTTGCGCAGATTACAAAAGATGAAGAAAATGGTGATTTTGTTGATCGTCGTCGATTTTTTATCAATGGCAATTGGTATATTTTAGTTGATGCTCCAAGGGCTAAAGTTGTCGTTGGTCCTGATTATAATTACATATTTATTAAAAAGACTGGGTTCTTTCAGCGGTGGGGAAAAACTGTTGATGATGATCCTCTGTATTCTCCTATTGGTCCAGAAATTTTAGATATAGAAATAAGTACCGATGGATGCCCAAATAATTGTCCATTTTGTTATAAGGGAAATACTAACAAAGATCCTACTAATATGACTCTTGATACATTTAAATTTATTATTAATAAATTTCCAAAAGTATTGACTCAAGTTGCTTTTGGTATTACTGGAATCCAAACTAATCCTGACTTTATTCCGATGATGGAATATTGTAGAGAGATTGGAGTTGTTCCTAATTTTACTTTGAGCGGGATTGATTTGACTGATGAGATTGCAGAAAAGGTATCTAAAATATCTGGAGCACTTGCAATTTCTGCATATCAAACAGACAAAAATGTTTGTTATAATACAGTAAAGAAGTTTACTGATTTGGGAATGGATCAAGTCAATATTCATTTAATGGTCAGCCAAGAGACTTTGGACTTTGTATATGAGGTTTTGAATGATCGTCTTACTGATCCTCGGCTAAAAGATATGCATGCGATTGTATTTTTGGGAGTAAAACCAAAAGGTCGCGCTAAGAACGGATATCATTCTTTAACAAAAGAGCAATATGCTGAATTGATTAAGTATTGCCTGGACAAATCAATTGCTATTGGTTTTGATTCTTGTAGTAGTGGAAAATTTGAAAATGCTGTTAAAGGCATGGATTTAACAGATGATGTTAAGAAACAATTTATTGAAGCAAGTGAATCATGTGAGAGTTCAATCTTCTCATCATATATTAATGTGCATGGTGAATATTGGCATTGTTCTTTTACCGAGAATGAGCCGAATCAGATATGTGTTGATGTGTTAAAGGTTAATGATTTTATTAGTGAAGTATGGTATTCTGATACTGCCATTGAATTTCGTAATAAGTTAATTAGCGGAATGATCGATGGTTGCAGACATTGCCATGTTTTCCCTCAGATCAATGAATAGGAGTTAGGTTATGGTTGCAGTAACACAAAAGCAATTTTTACTTACAATTGGAACTGATGATCAGGTAGATACATCAGAATTGGATAACATAGCAGTTCAGATGGAGAAGTTATTAAATCAAAATTTTGAAACCGTTCGAGTTCATGTTGATGAAGTTCCTTCGAACATCAAGTACTACATGAAAAGACTATGGAAATTTTAAGTGGGGGGCTGTACGAATGAAAACTAGACAATCATTAGTTAGTAATAGTAGTTCAACTAGTTTTTTAGTTTCATATAATCCAAAAGTTGAAATATGTCCATGCTGTGGAAATTATTTTGATTTAATAGAGGAAATTGAGAAATCAACTCGTTTGAGTTATGAGAGTGAATTACAATCTACTGATCTTAAAGAGATTATTGAAAAAATTGAAGATGATTTTGGATGGGATGAAAAATATGTATCCGAGTTGAAGGATGGTATTGCTAAAGCACAACAAGATCATCCAGATTGGAAATTTGCTCATTTCAGTGTTGCATATTGTGATAATGGATTAGTAGAGAAAATTAATAAGATGAGAGATGATGGAAAATGTATTATCATTAGAGGAGAAGCCGAATAGTGAAATTTCGACATGGGTTTGTGAGTAATTCGAGTTCATCATCTTTTGTTATTATTAACAAAACAAATAGAACAATGACCATTGTGGATTTTGTTTTAGATAATGCGGAATTAGTTAGGAGATTTAATAAATTATATCATGCTTCTAATTGTACAATGTCTGATATAATCAAATCAGCAAAGAAGCGATTTCATGATAATCCCGAGAAATATACTTTTTCTCCGAATGTTGAGGAGATATGTGATTTTGGGGATTCTGATGGTGATGCTATGGGGACTGTATATGATTATATGCTGAGAGAAGAAAGTGAAACTGGAAATTGGAAATGGAAATGGTTGAAAGATCAATCACATTAGGAGGTTAATAATTGAAACAACGAAGTTCTTTTGTTAGCAATTCAAGCTCGACTTCTTTCATGATTCGAAATCGTTCTGATAAATCAAAAACATTGATAGATTTTGTAGTAGAAAATAGACATTTAGTAGATGAGTATAATAAGCAATATGATGCAGAGTATAAACTTAGCGAATTAGTAGCTGATGCTGAAGAGAGAGTGGAATCATATCCAGATCATTGGATAATCAATGCTCAACGAGATGTTAATTGGGATTTTGGTGATGAGGATGGTGATATTCTTGGCGCCGTCTATGATTATATTCTTCGAGATGTAAAATTGGTCGATGGATGGATCTGTTCAGTGTTGGAGTATTTGAGATGAAAACAAGAGTTTCGTTAGTTAGCAATTCAAGTTCTGCAAGTTTCATCGTCAATTGGAATGAATTGGATAGCAAAGGAAATCCAAGTAAAACTTATTTAAGTGATAGAGAAGTATCTGAGTTGAAAGCTCATGGTTTTCAACCAACTCATCTTTCTCATCCTAGTGTTATTGATGTTGTTCATAATGATCCTAGATATTATAAAATCTATAAATCTAAAAGGAAGTATTATTGCCAAGAAAATCTTTTTAAACATGTATATTGCAATGAAGATGATATTATTTCATTGTTAATTCAAAATAATATTTCTTTTGTTGCTTCTATACATTATGGTCATGAATTTGCAGTTTTTCACAATATTTGTGATCGTATTTTCTTTTATAGGAATTTTGGAATGGAAGTTGAGACTTATTATCAAAAGAAGTTTCATACTGATATTATGAGAATCTGGAATGGTGGCAGTGATACAAAACCTATCGAAGTAGCAAGAAGCATTTCTGTTGATGATTATCTGAACGAAAGAAGGAGATTATACGACCATGAAGACTAGATCTGGATTAGTCAGCAATAGTTCAAGTTCAAGTTTTGTCGTTGTATTTAATAAGAAGCCAGAGTCAGCTGGAGATGTTAAGAGACAATTATTTAATGATCAAGATGGAACTATTAAGTTTTATGATTATGATGAAAAGACTTATGATGAAATTTCTCAGCTAGTCTTTGATGATTTGAAGAATAAGGATTTAGCTACAGCTGAAGAACTTTCTTTAGAATTTGAAAATCTTATCAATAGTGAATTTTATGATTGTACTCGGAGTGGAAAGAATGTTCAATCTGTTTCTGATTTAATTCGACTCTGTTATCCTGATGCTATTGATATTGATGATGATTTCATGGAGAAGTTGTATCAAGATGCTTATGTTGAAGAAGATCGTCCTAAGATCATGGATCTTTTGTTTCAATTAGATGAATTTGAATCTCTTGAAGGAATGAAGGAAGATATTGAGACATTTCGTGATAAGATTCGTAATCATCTTTTAGAGATTCAAAATATATCATATGATGCACGGCGAGAGAAGGCTGAAGAGTTAGCTAAGTCTCGGGCTATTCAATTTATTATTGATCATGAGGGATGGTGGTATACTATCCTTGAGTATGGTGATGAAGATGGTGATGGATTGATGGAACATTGTAATATTTTCAGACACATTGAGCATATTCATATAAGTAAACATTAAGGATATTTAGGAATTATGAAAACTAGATCTGGATTTGTTAGTAATAGTTCAAGTACTAGTTTTTTAATTGTTTTTAGAAAGAAACCTAAGTCGTGGAATGACGTTAAAGAAGAGTTATTCAATAATCAAGATGGAATTATTGAATATGGAAGTGAAACAAAAACTTATGATGAAATATCTCAGCAATTATTTAAAGATATACGACGGAACTCGAAGTTATCAGAATCAAAACTTCGTGCGATTTTTTGGTATTTGATTGGTAATGATATCGATGAATGTATTCGATCAAAAGAGAATATACAATATCGTATTAGAAGATTAGAATATTTATATCCAATGATGATTACTGAGCCATTAAAGAAATTGCTTATTGAGTATTCAGAGTTTTTAAAACAGCAAGAAGTAATAGATGATTCGTTTACTCATATCTACGGAGATGATAATCTTAAAGATATTGAAGACGATACTAATAAATATTATGATCTAGTATTTAACGAATATAATTCGAAACGGTTAACGTTTAATGAAAGATTAAATAAGTATATTGATATAATTTCGAAATCTAGAGCTGAACAATTTATTTCTAGGCATAAAGGTTGGTGGTATACCGGAGTGAATTACAGTGATAATTGTCTAATGGAAGGTGGTAATATTTTTCAACATATTGAACATATTAGCATAAGTGATAGATGAGGAACCGGATATGAAAAGCAGAAATTCATTTATTAGTAATAGTTCATCGACTAGTTTTATTATCCATAATAGTAATATTTGTCAAATTTCATCATTAATGTATGATTATATGATTCGAGATTTTCGTTCTATTGGAAATGAAGGACACGCGGACTTTTTATCTCGATATTTACCAAAATTAAATAGAATTTATAAGCAACCAGATGTTATTTCTGGGGAGAATGGGATTGTTTTCCAAAGTCATAATTTTGACACATATCTTTTAGCTGATAAAGATCGAGTGATTGGAATTACTTGCACTAATCATAATTGGGATGAATGCTGGCCGCCTAATATGAATATTGATTATTATTGGGATGAAGATACTTGTTATGATTTAATGAAAGATAAATATTTTTATCCTATTAATGGTGATTCTGATGATTTAATTTCTACTGAGATCAAAGAGATTACTGGTAGTGAGAAGTATATTTGTAAATATTGTGGCGAGTCTGAAGAAAAGAAATATGGTATTGTTGGTAAAAATGGACAATTATACTGTACAGAACATTTTTCAAAAATGGAAAAAGTTTAATTTTAATGGAATATCTGAGGATCATATATTAAACGATTCTCAGATATTCCTTTACGGAGGGTGATTGTGAAAACAAGATCTGCATTTGTTAGTAATAGTTCAAGTTCAAGTTTCATTATCGAAAATAGCAATCAAATTGAAGTTGCTAAAACAATGCATCAATATATGGTCGAAGAACTGGAAGACTTCTATGGGGCTGATGATGAATATACTATAGACAGACGGAATGATTGGTCGAGTCTATTAGAGGTTTGTAAAAAACCTGATGTCATATCTGGCGAAAATGGGATTATGTTTGCCAGTACTAATTATACGACAACTATCAAGCAAGTGAAGGATAAAGTTTTTGTTTCTACTTGTAATAATCATACTTGGGATGATTGCTGGCTTCAACATATGATAGTAAAAACGGAATTAATGGATCCAAATATGTGGGCTGTGATTAGTGATATTTTACGAAATTCTTATTTTTATGGCGTTGGCGGAGATGATGTTTTACTTGATGGTCAAATGGATTTTGATCCCGAAGATGGGACAGAGTTCAATTGCCCGAAATGTGGAATAAATAAACATTTTTGGCATTGTGATAAAGATGGAAATCCATATTGTACTGTGCACTTTATAAGAATGACAAAGGTTGATCATAATGAAGATTAGATATTCATTTGTTAGCAATAGTAGCTCAGCAAGTTTTATAAAACATCCGCAGAAAACCATGGTGCTTGTCTCCATGGATGAATGCGTCAAGTTCGATCTTTTTGTGTATTGATATAGTTCATTATTGTTTTCTCTGAAATATTACCGACTGTAGAATAGAAACAGCCTTTTGACCATAATCCAGAACCCCAGAATTTGTTTCCTTTCAAATCTGGGAATTTATGAAAAATATGAACTGCTGATATAGATTTGAAAGTTCGAACTAATTGAACAGGTGCAACAGTATGATCACATTGAACATATAAATGTACATGATCTGGCATTATTTCAATTGCTCTAAGTTTCCATTGATATGTTCTGCATGTTTCAGCCAATATTCGTTTTAATTCAAATTCAATAATACCTTTTAATATCGGTTCTCTATACTTAGTGCACCAAATCAAATGATATCCAATTCTTGTAACCGCATGCCCAGAGTTAATAATTTCCATATCTATCACCTTTTATAATTCGTTCCGAATAAATTAAAATTTAACCATTAGGATATAAGTGCTATTATGTATAAAACTATAACTTTTCCAATAGAGATAGAAGATAAATCAAATTATCTACAACTCATGGAGAAGTGTAGTAAAATGTTTAATGAATATGTTGATTGGGCATTTGATAATAAAAATTATAGTAAATCAGATGTTCATAATACATTGTATTTTAAAACTCGTGAAAAATATCCTGAAATTCCAAGCGCTTTAATTCAAAGTACAAGAGATGTGGCGCTAGAAGCAGTTAAAAGATCAAAATTTAAAACTGAAAGACCGAGAAAGAAAACTTATTCAGCCATTAGATATGATAAAAGATCAATGACTTTAAGTGGGACATATTTAACATTTTGCAACATCGGAAAACGTGTTAAAATCAATTTGCATGTTCCAGATTTCTTTAAACCAGTTTTTAATACATGGAACTTTAAAGGTGGAGTTATTTGTTATAATTCTAAAACTAAACAATTCTATGCTAAATTAAGTTTTGAAATGGAAGATCCTCCTAAATGTGATGATCCAGAAGTTATTGGAATTGATAGAGGCATCTATAACATAGTTACATTATCCAATGGTACAATTTTAAATGCTAAACAATATAAACAGCTCAAAAGAAAGTATTTCTATAATAGGCGAATGATCGCAGCAAAAGTCACTCCTTCGGCTAAAAGAAAATTAAAAAAGCTTAGTCAAAAGGAGAAGAGGTTAAGCACAGATCAGAACCATTGTATTAGCAAATTCATAGCAAATCAAAAATGCGGAACTTTCGTCGTTGAAGATTTGACTCATATCAGAAAACAAGTTAAAACCAATTCGAAAAGGGCTAATCATATGCTAAATACGTGGTCATTTTCACAGCTAGAATTTTTCTTGACTTACAAAGCAACCGCTTTAGGCAAGTCTGTTGTAAAAATAGATCCTAGATACACTAGTCAAAAGTGCTCTTGTTGTGGTGATATTAATAAATCAAATCGTTATAAATCTCACTATAAATGCAACACTTGTGGTTTTACTTGTCATGCTGATTTGAATGCTGCTATTAATATTAGAGATGCTTATCTTAGAACCCTCTCTATTACTAAAAAGTCTATAGAGCAGGCTGTTGTCAATCAGCCAATAGTATCAACTTCAAACAAAGTTATAGTTAGATACAAGCCATAGAGCTCGTCTCTATGGTAATTGACTGTTTCTGGTATTAAACTTAATGATCTAGTTGAATCGATATATGATCAATATATTGATGAGGTATATAATTGGGGTTTGAACGAAGAGCAGCGAGATCGGTTTATTGATGATTTAAGAGATCAAGCTATTTCTACTTTAGAGTTATGTGATTTACCAGATGTTCAAAATGGTGAACGGGGAATTACATTTATGATTCTAGATTATGATACTTATCTTTTAGTCTATGAAGATAAGATCTATATTTCAACATGTGATAATATTCATTGGATTAAAGGGCTTCCTAATTCGGTAAATATTGAGTATATTGGTCGGGGAAAAGATTCGGGTAAAGAAGATGAATGTGATCTAGTAATGAAAAGTTTCTATTTCTATTCATCTTCTGGAGATAAAAAGCCTATTTCTTACCGTATTGATAATATAGCAGTTAATTCTGGCGACTTTTACACGTGCCCAAAATGTAATGATGGTCGTCGGGTTTACTGGGCATATGAAGGAGAAGATGGTCATTATTATTGTGTCGAGGACTATACCCGACTGATTAAAATTGAATAGATCTGAATTTCTACATATATTTACATATGGATGGGGATATAAGTTGATTTCTTTTTAGTTTAGCTTTTCTGAACTAAAAAGAAATTTAACTTAAGTAGAATTCGAATCCATTTTAATATTTTTGTTTCAAGGAATAATTGAAAAGAGGATCGAAGATATGAAAAAATTCATGTTATGTATATTATTTAGTTTAGTGGTTCTCACCACATCATGTAAAACAGTAAATCCATCTGGAGAAGGACAAATTAATCCAGTACTGAATACTGATAAATTTTCAGACTATAATCCATGGTGGAATACTAATCAAAATAGCGAGGTTCAAAATGTTAAGTAAATTATTTCGTTCTAGTAGATATAATAAAACTAATTTTAAAGCTGGATATTGTAAGGGTCCTAAACTTTTAGCTAATAAACAAAATACAGCTTCATATCCTGATCATTTTTTAGCACCTAGAAAATTAGATTTTAGGGATATGTGTATAAAAACAAGTGATCAAGAATCAACCCCTCATTGTGCTGGATATGCTATTGCTGGAATGATTGAAGTTCAGAATTGGAAGAAAAAACATTATCCAGAACAAGTGGACGGTGATGCTATTTATTTGGAATCAAAACGAATTGATGGTGATCCATATGAAGGAACTAGTTTAGATTCTGCAGCAAGGGCAGCTATTAATCTTAAACTTATTGATGGGAAGATAAAATTTGTTGAGACTAGTTTTTCAGGGATTAAATTTTGCATTCATTCTTATACTACATTCACTGCTGGATTTATGGTTACTGATGAATGGAATAATGTTGATAGAAAAACTGGTAGAATTCCTACTTTTGAGAATTCGACTAATCTTGGTGGTCATGCTGTTTTAGTATGTGGGTATGATGAGGATGGAGTTTATATTCAAAATAGCTGGGGTCCCACTTGGGGAATTCATGGTTTTGCACTAATCCCGTGGGATACTGTAACTACTCAATTTATGTATGGTATAGTTATCATTTAAGTGTTTTGATTAACTTGATCCGGGGAGATAATGTATGGCTAGATTGCAAATTATATATGATACATCTGATGATATTGAGGAGATTTTAAAATCCGTAGAGGATCATATTAATTTAAATTCAGATGAGGCTATAATTTTTAATATGTTACAGGCAAAATTTCAAGCTGCGTTTGATGAAGGTAGAAAATTTGAAAGGCAGATGACTCAAACTTCTGATTTTAAAAATTCTTTGTTATATCGAGCTGGTATATGAAAGAAGATAAAAAAGATGTTTTGCTGAAAATTAAAAAGTTATTAGTATTGACAGATAAAAAATCAAATGCTGCAATAGGTGAAACTGTTAATGCAATGTCATTAGCCCAGAAACTTCTTCTAAAACATCATCTTTCTATGAGCCAGGTTTTAGCCATTGGAGATGAAAATCAAAATGAATCCGATTTAATTGATGTCAAGGAAGAAGAGAGCGTTTCTTTTAAAGCTAACGCAGTTCCAAAATGGATGATGAATATTATCATCGCAGTAAATAAGATTACTCAAACAAAAGCATTGATCAGAAGATTGGCTAGAGATAAAAAATCATTATGCGAGTTGAAGATTATATTTATTGGAGATTCATTGGATGTATTGACAGCATCTGAGTTATTTAATTTTCTAAGGAACTCAGTGACTAGACTGGCTACAAAACATCAGAATGAAATTAACGGTAAGTATAAGAATTGGAGATCATTTTCTGAAGGATGTTCTGATGCCATTCTTTCTCGATCTAATGACATCGAAATGGAGATTAAAAGAAAAGTATCAGGATTTAAGAATTCAATCGGTGATCTTGATATTTCTAATTTTGAATTAGATGAGGATGATTACGATATAGCAGATGATAATTTAGATGAATTGTTTTCTGATTCATCTTCGTTAATGTTATATATGAAATATGAAGATGTTAAATTTAAAAAGATTAATGAATATTTGGAAAATAAAGATTTTGAGTATGAGCAATGTTCTAGTACAATCTCTAGAGTTGATGGAGATTCGTATACCATGGGTATAATAGCAGGGAAGAAAATCCCATTAAAAGTAACAAAACAAGTAAAGGAGAAGTCTAAAAATGGCAAATGATAATCTGAAATTCCGAATTGTATCATCGATGACTGATGTTGGAATTAGCGCAACTGCGTTGGCTAAGGAACTTGGTTACTCTAAGGCTAAATCTATTATGGAAGCACTGGATGCTTGTGTAAGTGAAGGATCAATTGTTGCTGATACTACTGGTCGCTTTGTTACATACAAGAAGGCGCCTAAAAAGGTTGTAGTTAAAGAAACTGATACTAAGACAACTGTTGTTAAAAGTGAGAAGTCTGATATAGATCTTCCCGAAGCTTGCGTTGGCCGCGATATGAATGGCTACAAGCTGACCAATATTCGATACAAGGGCCGTGCAGCGAAGCGGATCACTACCCCTGATGGTCGAAACATTAGACTCGAAACTGATGACAAATTGCTCGTTATTAACGACGAACCTAAATTCGTTGTTAAGACGGCAGAGGATGTGATTAAGTGCATCAGAAAATATGCATTAGATCATGATATGACGACCTTTACCGTTAATGATATTAAACAAAATAAGAAGATCATGAACGATAAGGATATTATAATCAAGGATGATCATGTTCTTTTCCTCAGTATTCGAAAACATAATAAAGCTGCCTAATCTCTATTGATTAATGGGGGTGGCAGTATTATAATTAAATATATTGTCACCCCCTAACCTCTGAAATGGAGAGCATAAATGTCAGAAATCGATCAAGAAATTCAAACTCAATTCGTAACTTATTCGATTTTGCCGAATTTTTCTTTTGATTTACAAAATAGATTAATTCGTTTGCTACATGAACTGTTTAATGAAAATCCTTCTTTAATGGATTTAAAGACTACTATTTCATTTAATAAAATTGGAACCAGAGGAACTAGAACTTGTCTGGGAACTTTGATTTTTTCAGATGAGTCTGGAATTTCATCTGCTGTTTCAGATCTATACCCTAATTATCAATCATTGATATATTTTTCAAATTTTCAACTTCGTGATATTTCTGACAGAACTATATTTTTCAATCGAGATAGCACAAATTTTTGGAGTCAAATTTATAATCCGAATTGGAATCAAAAGTTAGGGTCTCGTCGTTATGGTATTAATGTTTTAAAGAAGTTATCTGTAAAAGGATATCTTTTTAATTTTAATGATGTTAAAAAATTAATAGATGAGTGTATTGAGTCTAGATTGAGTGGCTTATTGGATTGTATAAATGAATTTTATTATGCATCCAATAGAAATATTTTAGTTGCTCTTACAACAACAACTGGGCATTTAATTTTTCGATTGCAGGCAGTTAAGAAAATATTAGAATGTAATGATGATATTACGGTCAAAAAATGTTTTCTGAATATTTTCACTTGTTATTTAAAAGTATTGAAAATGTTTACTGAAATGAATATTAGAACAATTCAGGAAAATGTTTCTGGTATTTTAGAACAGGGTGTCTGGAATGAATTGGTAAATGGTGACAATTTATCTAGACGATTTCGGAATGTATTTTCAGATGAGCCTGAAGAGGCAATTGATAGGTTGAAACGAAATATTTCTGTATATATAAATTCTACTTTAGAAAACGCATTTCGTGATAGAATATTCGGAGTTAGTGATCAATATTCATATGCTCGAATTTTAAATCAAATAGTGGAAGATAATGCATATAAAGAAAAACAGAAATTTGGAGATGGATTTAAAAAGGGTGTTCGTTTTGGATTGAAATTTGAAATGTTGGGATGGGAACCATGCAATCCCAATTTTTCTGATGATAATAGGGATGTTAATATATGGTGGAAAAAAGATGTTGACATCTATCCTAGTAGTTTTATTCATAAACGTGAGAGATATTTGATACCAGAAAAATATCGTAATAAATTTCATATTTCTGAATTATATATTAATCAAGATGGCAGAATGAGAGCTATAGGAAATCACCCGAATGTTTCCGGTTCATCTGTTTGTATGGGCGATTTAACAATTGATTTCACTAATGATTCTATTGACCTTAATGATTATCTGGTTCAAGCTGAAGAATTGCTCGACATGATCAATTATGATTCTGCATATAGAAATGAGTATTTGACCGAACTTCTTGAAGTATCTGAAAAACAAGATTCATTATTTTCTAGCTATGATGATAAATCAATTTTCCGTACTTCATCCATCAGAGAATTGCATTTTGGTGATAATAATAATGATGAAGATGAAGAAGAGGAAGAAGAGATTCTATCGGAAGAGCACGAAAATCTACAATTTTCAATTCGAAATAATAATGGAGAAGTAATAGAAAACGCAATATTGCAAGTAAACAATAATGAAGAGGAATCATTTCATATATATTATGATTCAATAGTAATAGGAAACACACTCAATCATGTTAATATTTCAATTGAAGAAAATCAGCAACATGAAGATGTTTATCAATTAGATGAATCTATAGTTCTTAACGATATATCAACTGTTGATCAAGAGGGGAATATTACTAGAATAATTAATCCGATACATGAATCTTTTTCACTAGGAGATTCTAATTTAATGGGGGTAATTAATGAGTAATTCATTTTATGATGAAATTCGAAATAGACAGTCTAGCATTAAATTGAGATCTTATAATTATGCTCTCGTTGCCGGAGTCGGTGGAATCGGTAGTTGGGTCGCTTTAGATTTAGCGTTGAGTGGCCAAGTTCAAAATTTATATATTATAGATCCGGATAGTATAGAATGTAGTAATTTAAACAGAACACCATTTCGAATTACCGATATCGGTTTTCCTAAAGTTGATGCGTTGAAATATTTAATATTGGAAAGACGATCAGATGTTAATGTGTTTACATACCGAAATAAAACAACTGATTTTGGAATTATTGAGTCTATAAAAAATCAAATTAAAAAAACTACTTCTTTGATCGATTTCAACTCGGATAATTTAACGCCAAATATGTTGATTGTCGATTGCCGAGATGATATATATGAAGATCTTTATGAGTTCAATTGTAAATATTATAAAGTTGGCTATGATGGTTTATCGGTTACTATTGATGGAAATCCCAGAAATACTGCAGTATGGGGAGAAGCAAATGGATATAGATTCACCCCCTCATTTATAGCGCCATCTCAAATGATAGCATCATTAGTAGTAACGGATGCATTATGTATTCGTTATACACCGGAACCGACAGAAATAGATAATGTATCGAACTCAAACAATTTTGATGTATTGGGAAGATTGAATTGTGCTTTTACATTTGAAACTCAGAATATTATTCATGACTTATTTTCTATTGAACAGAGAGGAAATTTGAAAAAATGAGTGTGAAAGAGTTGGGGTCATGTGATGTAAATGGTGTTGTTGAATTGAATGAAGTTTGTACGGATAATCTAAATATATCAACTTCCTCGATGTCTAATTGTTGGACGTTGAATGAATTGGTCCCTGTCACTTCTATAAAATGTATAATCCCAGATAAAATAGTTATTTTTATGAGGACGATTGAAAAATTGATGAGTTCTCATGGAATGGAAAAAATGGAATTTGGTGCATTCTTAAAGGGGACTTTTTCCAATGGAATTTTAAATGTTGATGGCAATTCTCATTATATTCCAAAGCAAAAAGTTTCTTTCGCATCTGTCGATTTTGAAGAAGATCCGCCAACTTCAGATTTTAATGGAGTAATTCATCGACATCCTACTGGATGTAAATCATTTAGCGGAGTCGATGATGTCCATATTAATAGAAATTTTGAGTTTTCATTATTGTATGAAGGAAATAATATTGTCAAAGGAATCATCAACATCAAGTGTGATAATATTCGAATCCAATTACCTTTAGATATTGAGATTCAATATCCAATTTTTCAGGTTGATAATCCAGAGTTTATTTTTCAGAAAATTGAAAAGGATGTTCCGAGTTATGTAGGTCAAAATAATTTTCAGTTAGAAAAACGTTCTTTTCCAGATTTATTAAATCAAGATTTACTTTTATTCAATGATGATTCGGATGAAGAATTGGTAGATGAAGAATCCGATGATATTGCATGTTGTCCTCGATGTGGAGAGAATATTGATCCCGAGTTATATCCTATCCAGTGTGATTGCTGTGGATATGTAATCAGATCCGAAAAGGATCTTTTTTAAGTTTCTTCAATTTAAATCACGTTCTTTGAATCTGATTAAAAAGATTCAAAGAGCGTGGTTGTTGAAAAATATAAGGAGATAGATAATTAATGGCAAAAAGAGGTGCTATTGGCGACATTCATCTGTCTGGTTTTGAATCAGATCAGCTTGACAAAGATGGTTTGCCCTACAGACTGGGTTTAATCATCAATACTTTGCAATTTATTACAGATTCGTTGCGTAAAATGGGTATCCGTGAAGCGGATATATTAGGCGATCTGATAAATGATAAATCAATCATTTACACGGTTGCCCAGGATGCATTTAATGAATTTTTAAAGAAAAATAATGATTTTTTCTTCAGAATAATTTCTGGAAATCATGATATGAGCAGCACTGGGCAACTTCAAAAAAGTGCAATTACTGTTTTTGGAAGTCATAGTAATGTGGAATGTATTCCATATGATCCTAAAGTTATAGGCGGAATAACATATGTTCCATATACTTCTAATTTTCTGGACGTATTAAAAGGAATTGAACCTAATAATGTCTTGGTCAGTCATTTAGGATTGAATGAAGCAATGCTTCAATCTGGACTTTCTAGAGTTGATAAAATAACAATGGGTGATCTCTCTAGCAAATTTAAATTGGCTATTCTTGGTCATTATCATAAGCCGCAATTCATCACCAATCAGAAAATCAATGTATATTATGCTGGGAATATAATTCATCGTGACTGGAATGATAAAAATGAACAAAAAAGATTTTTGATTTATGATGATGAAACTCTAGAGGTTGAAAGTATTCCGATTACAGGTTTTCGTGAATATAAAGAGTTTGTAATTGAAAAACAAGAACATGTATCTGATATTTTAAAAATTGCTGAAGAGGAAAAAAATAACGGTCATGTTGTTAGAATTAAAAATGTATCTGGTGAAAAAGTAGACGAAGATATTTCTAATGAAATACTTTTAATTGAAAAGAAGGAGATTGATGTCACCAATCGCGGGATTGAAATTACTCAAACTAGAGAAGAGCAATTAAAAAAGTATTTAGAAATTAAAGATATTCCAGAAGATGAACGGCCAGAATATTTGGAGATTCTTTCTAAATATGAAATTTTAACAAAAGGGATAACTGAATCATGATTGATATTTATATTGATAAAGTAGAATTACAAAATTGTCGAGGTCACTCCGAAATGGAGATGGATTTCCCAGTTAATAATTTTACTGTTATTCAGGGGAAGAATGGATCTGGAAAATCAACAATACCGAAATCAATTTCTATGGCTTTATTTGGAGATGATGGATCTCCTCCCGGTGAAAAATTAACAGTGACTGAAATGGTTAATAGAAAAACTGGTAAAGATCTATCAATTAAGGTATATTTTAGATCTATAGAATCGGATGTTGTTGATCATTATCGAGTAGAATTATATTATAATCACCATCAGTATCAGAATCAATTTTTCTTATTTAAAAATGATATTCCAATTTCTGGAAAAACAAAAGCTGATACTTATAAGATGATTGAAGAGATATTATATCCAAAGGATATTTATCACAATGTTATTTATTTTAGCCAGCAAGTTAAAAACTTTTTTACCTCGTTGACTAACTCTCAGCAAAAAGAGCTATTTGACACAATATTACAAACTAAAATATACAATCTTTATTATTCAAATGCTCATGAGCAAGAAGGTCTTTTAAAAAAATCTTTATCAGAAGTTGATTCTGATATTGAAAAATTGAATCATGAATATTCACTTCGAGATGAAGAAATTTCTAGATTGAAAAAATCCAGAGATGAATTTGTAAAACAAAATGCAGAATCACTTTCTGAGTTGAAGTTAAAAAAGATTAATTTTGAAAATCAGATTCAAATCTTATCAGATTCAATTAAAGATTCGGATTATTCAGAAAATGAATACGATTCTCTGAAAAAAGAAATTGTTATAGTCGAGCAAAAAATATCTCAAATCGAACAAAAGATCAATGATCAAATTGAAAAATTAGAAACAGATAAAAATTCTGAATGGAAAACTATTCAATTGAATTTGGACAGAGAAAAACAATCTGAACATGAAAAAATTCGAAGTGAAATAGATGAGAAAGTATCTAATCTGCATAATGAAAAATCTAAGATATTTAATTTGATAACAGAAATTCAGAAGAAATATGATTCGACTGAATTATTAAAAGATAAATCTGATTTTGAAAAAGAGAAACAAAAAGAGATCCGTCAGGTTTATTCGATGATTTCTGATCTTGATTCTGAATTTTCTATTATTGATATTGAATCTGAGAGAGATAATAGATTAAGTATAATCGATACTAATATTCAAGATTTGAAAACTAAAGCTGCTCAATTAAAAGAGAAAGCTGTTTCGATTAAAAGTTCAATTGATGAAAAGAATATCAATATTAAGAAAGATAGAGATTCAATATCTGGAGAAGTTCCAATATGTACAAAATGTCTTCGTCCTTTTGATAATGAAAAAGATCTTCAAATTATCAAAAATGATATTTTGAAGAGTGAATCTGATATCAAAGATTTGGAAACTAAATATAAATCTTTTGAAGATGAAATGTCTTCATTGAGATTTGAATTTGAAGAAGCTTCTAAAGTTAAAGAGAAAACAAAACTTGATTATGAAACTAGAATTAAAGATGTATTAGAAAAGAAAAATCAAAGAATTTCCGAATTAGAGAATAAACAATCATTGCTGCAATGTGAAATAGACGAATATAGTAAAGAGATTGATTCTAGAATTGAGATTCTACAAGAAAAATCAAAATCTGAATCATTGGAATATGAAAACAGAAAACAAGAAATCGATTCTGAAATAAATGAGTTGCAAAATGAAAAGAGAGATAGATTGCAACAAATGACGACTTCATATGAAAAAGAATTACTAATTCAAGAACAAGAACATAATAAAAAGTATGTCCAAATTCGATCTGATATTACTGATAAATTTTCAAAGGAAATCGAAAAGCTTCAATTTAAATTAGATTCTTATAATGAGAAAATGAATAAGATAGAATCTAGCAAGCAATCATTTTCTGATCTACAAATGAAACTCAATACAAATAAAATTGAATTGAACTATGTAATGAATCGAATTCAGGAAGTTTCAAGCCAGACATATGATGAGTCGTTGATTGATAGTGCGGAAAAAGAGAAAACCAAAACAAAAGAGAAAATTGATTCTCAATGTGAAAATAAAACATCAATCGAGCGAGAATTAGAAATTATAAAATTTTGGAAAATTGCATTTTCTGATTCTGGAATTAAAAGTATGTTGATTGATATGGCTATTCCCCACATGAATGAATCAGTATCAAAATCGTTAGATAAAATGGCCCCGGGAATATTCACCGTATCGTTTGATACTTTGAAAGAAACAAAGGCTGGCGATATTAGAGATAAATTCAGTGTGAATGTTCTTCATAACATTAAAGGAACTGATAGTCATAAGTTATTATCTGGTGGTGAAAAACGAATTGTAGATTTAGCATGTATGGATGCTTTGAGATCATTAGTAGAGAGATTATATGGGAAGAGAATTCATAATATATTTTATGATGAAGTTCTTGATTCTCTCGATGATGATAATAGACAAATATTCTGTCAGAATTTGAAATTGATCTCGGAAGATAAAAATGTTACATTAATTACTCATAGTGCTGCTGAACATATGGAACCAGATAGAATATTTAAATTCTAAGGAGCTAAAATGGGAACTGATACTAACAAGAAATCGAAAAAGAAAATTAATATTGCAAAGAAACTTCTTGACGCAATCAAGTCTTTCGACTTTGAAATAACAATGAAAGATTCTGAATCATCACATATTGTGAAAAAGGAATCTAATAATTTTGAAGTGGATATTGATCAATCTGATCTGAAAACTAATTTGACATATAATGGAAAAAAATTAAGTGTAAAATACGAAGATATCAAAAATGATTCTGAAGACGTCTAATTTATTATATTTGTTTGATTTCGATGGAACTTTGGCTGGAAGTGATGATTGGGTTGGGTTTATTCATAATTGTAAACTCTCATTTAAGAACCTTCATTTTAATCCGCACAAGTTTGATATCAGATGGAGCATATTAACTTCTCGTCCAAAAATTGATAAATTTTTAGTTAGAGCAGTATGCATATATCATAGGCTATATCCTGAATTAATTATTACTGCTCCGACATGGACTTGGAAGTTTGAAAATTCAGAACAAGAATTTAAATATAAAGAACAAACTATTAAATCTATTTTAAGCGGAGATTATTCAAAAAAATTTGAAAGACCAATTACTAAAGTTTGTTATATTGATAACAATGTGGAGATGATCAGATATTTAAATGATCATAGAGAATCGTATAGATATATAGCTTTAACAATATCAGACTTTGTTCATAAGGATTATGTTCAATTGCTATCAGGAGATGATTGATGGAAAAAACTATTGATAAAAAAGAGACGACTGACAATGCTGGAAAAATTTTAAAATTTGATATGAATTCGGACGAAGAATCTAGAGCTTCTGCCAGGAAAGGATACGAAGTTGCCAAGATATTTAAAGAAGCGGGAATAGCATTCAGAAAAGTCATTCCTGCCCACAGTGATGAATCAGTTAAAAAATTGTTTAAACTTGGCCCATCAGGTCCGAACTTATGTCTAGAAATTAAATTGAGTAAAGATGAAGCCGAACAAGTGCTTCAAGTCGAGACTGTAAAAGATCAGTTTTTGATGATGCCGGATTTTATATTAGTTAATGATAAACAATACCAATTGGATCGATTTAATTTAGTTCATAGATTTTTATTTAGGCCGGCCCAAAGTGATAGATAATCTGGCTATAGTTGGATGTGGAACAATTGGATCTTCTTTATCGATTGAGTTGGCTAAATCTAAATTAATAGATTCATTCGAGATATACGATTTTGATGTTGTCAGTTTTTCTGATTGTTCTGCGTCCTATCCATTTATTGAAATGGAATCTGGTTTATTGAAAATAGATGTTATTGAATTCTATTGTCGATATCTAAATCCGAATTTGAATATTCAGTCGTATTATAAAAAAGTCATTTCACCGTTAGACAAATCAAAATTTGTTATCGATTGTAGAGATAATAAATCAACTAATATCAATGCAAAAATTAGAATTTCTTTTGATGGCTATATGTTATACATTGATAGTTTATCAAAACAGGAAGAGGTTGATTATTATAGATATATTTCACCCAAAGATCCTTCGTATATTCAAAAAGCAATGACAAAAATTATAACTTATCTGAAAAATCAACATTATTTATATAAAGATTTTAGATTATATAATTTAGAAACGGATCAACTTTATATTTTGAAGACGGAGGATTTTTATGAACATCGCAAAAAAGGAAATTATCAATTATGAATCTATTGAGAGATCTTTAAAACCCCGTATAGGATCTAACATTCAGATCAAAATTCCATCTTTACAAATCGAGGAAGAAATCGAGTATGATAATTCGGATTCTTTGAAAACTACAATATTTGAACTTGCTGAACGATTTCCACATAGAAGAATCGCAGTGACAAGTATTATGGATAATCAAACAGCAATATTAGAAATACATCCAGTTACAGGATCAGCTTAATGATTAAAGATATCATTAAAATATGCAAGAAGCATAATGTGATTTTAAACGGATTACAAAAAAAAGATATAGATGAGTGTATATTAAATATCAAAGAGATGATTATTACACGAAAAATCTTTCCTGATAATCCAAGAATATTAATCGCAGAGCTATTGAAATATCAACAATCATTAAAATTAAAAGAATTGAAAAATGATCCTTGTTTTTGTACTACTTTAAACGAAATTTTAGAACATGATAATTATACATTAAAAAATGATTTTTTGATATGCAATAAATTTATTTCATGTTCGATAATTCAAAGCAATAATAAAATAACTATCTTAGATTCAACTAAATCAACTCAAATTAGGTCTTTAGGCTATGGAATTTCTGAATATAGAATTTTCCTTAATAAAAAAATACGAGAAGTTTATTGTAAAGGAAAACATCCAAATATAAATCCTAATTCTAAACAATTCTGTATCGATCCATATTTTCTAGATAGTGATTTGAATTATCAAAATCTACTTATTTTGGAGGAATTACTTTCACAATTTAATATTAAACATTCATATTTGGATTTTAATGAAACTAAACAGATTGAAAATATTTTAAGTAATGATAAGAAGAAAGAGGTTATTGGATGAGAATTGATTTTTTCGATGTAGATCGTTTTTGTCAGGATCTTCCTGCAGTTACGACCAATAAAATATATGCAAAGAAAGGATTTCATCCTGACGGATTATTCTCCGAAAAAATTTTCGGTCCAGTACGAACTTGTACTTGTGGTTGCGGTATTTACTGGGGCAGATCAAAAATTGGAGAAGTGTGTAGTACATGTGAAGTAGAAATTGGTTTTTCCAGCATGAGACGAAAGAAATTTGGAAAAATCCAATTGCCATTTAAGGTTATTAATCCGATTATGTTTTATTTAATTATTAGAGCTGGAAAAGCATCAATGGCTAAACTAATCGAAGAAATGATCGAAGATGATACTTTACTGGGTTATTATTTTGATGAAGATTCTAAAAAATATGTTAGAGTTAATAAACCATCAATCGAAGAAGAAGCATCGGTATTGCCTGATGGGATTGTTTTGTATTCAGGAGTTAATGGAATTTTTGATCTAATCAAATTTGAATCTGAACGGTATAAAGAAACTAATTCAGCATGGAAATTTATTAATGAAAATCTTCATAAATTCTTCATGTCGAATATTATAGTTTGTCCACCAGAATTCAGACCAGTATCAAAGACAAAAGATACTCAGATGCGAGACAAAATGAACGAATTTTATATGGTCATTTTGAATTTTGCTTTGATGTTAGAAGATGATATTACAACTCAAACGAATTTAGAAATTCAAATGATTAATTTTAGAAATTTGCAGAGATATGTAAATAATTTCTATGATTATGTATTTTCTAAATTTTCAAAGAAGACTGGATTGATTCGAGGATCTATTTTAGGAAAAAGAATTGATTTTTCAGCACGTGCTGTTATTTGTCCTGATCCAACTCTAAATTTAGATGAATGTTCTATACCTTATATAATGGCATTAGAATTATTTAAATTAAAAGTTGCAAATCGATTGCTTGAACTGAAAAATGTCAATGGTAAATCCTTTGTTAGATATGATCCCGCAATTAAATATATTGATGAATGTATCGATATGTATGATCTTAGTTTGTTGGATATTGTTAAAGAGGTTACTAGAGATCGTTTAATAATTTTGAATAGACAGCCTACATTGCATAGAATGGGGTTCATGTCATTTAAAGTTAATATTAACACGGATCATGTTATTAAAATCCATCCATGTATCTGTGAACCCTATAATGCAGACTTCGATGGCGATCAGATGGCAGCTTATATTTCACTATATGAAGATTCTGAACGTGAAAATAGAGATAGGATGTTTATCCTTAGAAATTTGATTTCACCATCAACAGGAAAATCAATTCTTGGTATTAATCAGGATATTCTATTAGGGTTATATTTAATGACAAAGCCCGATTCAACTCCAGAATGTGATTATACCGGTTCCAATATTCAATTGGGTCCAAATGGAATCGAGAAAAACGCAAAAACTACTCAGGGCAGAGTAGAATTTAATAAGGTTTTTCCGTCTAACTTTCCATTTATCAACAAGACAATTAATAAAAAGGAATTGAATGTTCTGATAGATGAAATAGTGAATATCTATGATTCAGAAACAGTAAAATCAATAATTGATAAAATTAAAGAGTTGGGTTTTAAAGAGACGACTTTAAGAGGAACTACTTTCTCATTAAAGAATTTAACTGGTGAAGGATCATATGAAGCAGTATGTGAAGTTGTGGATAATCCCGACTTATCTGTTTCTGAGAAATTTCATGCATTAGATGTTCATCCATATAAAAAATATGTCCAAGAGATATTTCCATACTCAGATTTTATTAAATCAGGATCTAGAGGTTCTTGGGATCAAGCTAATCAATTAATTTTCTGCAGAGGATTCATGTCAAATTCGCAAGGAGAAGTTGTATCTACTCCAATTAAAAATAATTTGATTAGTGGTCTGACCCAGGATGAATTTTTTATATCTTGTTATGGATCTAGAAAAGCTTTGCTTGACGTGGCATTGAACACCGCAGTTTCTGGTTATTTGACTAGAAAATTAGTTTATTGCTGTGTCAATTTAGAATTGGATGAGGAGTTAGATGATTGTGGAACTGCTGACTGTCTAATTTTAAATATCCCAAGGAATTTAACTGATAATGACATTGATAATTTAGTATCTAACATATCAGATGAAAAAGAGAGAAATTATCAAAGAGATTTGTTGATCCATCAGAGAAATGAATTAGATCCAATTAAATTAGTTAAGAGTTTAAT
>Ga0255341_1000752_pt1 | contig 51019 bp, 36 predicted proteins | sample wastewater_treat_8_FD_192418 | JGI IMG/M metagenome (GOLD analysis project Ga0255341, IMG submission 192418) | Wastewater microbial communities from Lulu Island WWTP, Vancouver, Canada - plant12 | ecosystem: Engineered > WWTP > Wastewater > Unclassified | place: Canada: Vancouver, British... | reverse complement strand
GTATATCGCAAAAACGCCTTGAAGTCCAGTAGTTTCAATAGTTTTGCGAAGTTTTCAAAGATCGATATTACCTGTTTTTAACAGGAGTTATTGCAGTGGAATCATATTTGTGTTTGCAGTTTTATCATCAAGAAGAAACTTCTTTATATAAGCATTTACATCAGCATACTGGGATGCAGGTAATGAACAATGCATATGACCGCCTACAGATGAATACCCCATTCTATCGCCTACACCTAATGCCTGGTATACCATTTGTGTAAGCTTTCCATTATTCCAACAACCTTCATTACACAGCCATTCATAATCAGGATTCTCAATAAACAATAATCCGCGTGGTGCACATAGTGCCAAAATTTGATGATGGTCATACGGAAGCTTGTTAACAGCATATGAGAATTGATCTAAAGCTTTGGAAAACCAAGCCTGTTCTCCAACTAATGATTGTATACGCTGAACAGCTGAACCTTTGGACTCTGAAAAACGATAATTTCCTGTTCCGCCACAGCCCGATTCCTGAGGTATGGTTAAAACTATTCTTTCTTCAAAGGCTCCGATTCCAAGTGCTCCCTTACCATTACGTGAACCGCCTGTTACACCGAGTCTGGCAGCGTTGATTTTTGCATCAGGTGTGGTCTCAAGGGCATCAATCAAACGGCTGGCCCCCCAGCTCCATGCTGCAATTGATCCACAACTATGGTTACTTCCATACAAATCATAAAACTTACCTTTTCCTCTTACATTGTTGGTCTGACTGGCAATAGTTTCAGTGTCAAGGTCAATGCAGGCTACTCCTAACTTAAGAATTTCCTGCTGATTGAGTGAATTCATTCCACATCCTATCATTGCAGGATATGGTGCTTTCCCTGTAGGAGGATAAGTAATTTTAGCTGTAAACGATACAGTCTTTCCATTATCGGTAACAGTTACTGTAAATGTGCTGCCGCTTATGGAACCTTTAACGCTCTGCGGTTTTCCAGGAATTATACCATATTCAAAGGTCTGTGCCAATGCACTTATTTCATTACGCAGTTTGGGCCAGTCCTCTCTAGCCTTAAGGCGTGTCCCATCTAAGAACTTGAATGGATCAGGATACTTAGGATTATCCTTCAACTGTGAGAATGATGGTACTGTTATACCCGGTTCTATAACAGCATTAGCTGTTCCTGAACCAAATGAAAATAATGACGCTACAAATACAACCAAAAGAAGCACGCTTAAATGAGCCTTTCTCTTTCTCATACAAAATTCCCCCGTTTAAGTTATTATTATGTTACCATAAGCAAATAATAATCCCTATCTTATACCGTTTTATTCTCTCTCTATAAGCGTTTTGACTGATTAGTGGCCTTGCTTATCCCCCCTTTTTTAGAATATTCTCTTTTACAAACATGTAAACTTGTGTTACAAAAAGTTAGATTCCTGTGCAAATATCAGCATAGTTGTTTGGTATGTGTATTTATTAATAGAAATATGTATATGTTATATTAGATATTTGCATGGAAGACTTTGGATATCTAACTAAAATATTATACTACTTTAATTATGAATTTAATATGTAAACTAATCAAGTAAATATCTTATTACTTTATTTCAAAATCTTCTTAATGCTTTTGTAATTTTCATCCTTTTTAACCACTTTATTTTCTTATTCTCATAATTATTCTATAATTTAAAACGGGGCAGTAGAGAACTTTTATATACAATTTCCCCACTGCCCTTCTATTATTTTATATAAAACTAATTATCAAATAAATATATCAAAATATTCTTCTTGACTAAGACAAACCGCCCCTACTCCCCAATCAATGCTTTTTTATCCTTAGCCAATTCTTTTTCAATTCTTTTTCTTAGTTTTTCAACAATTTCATTAGGTTTTAGTTTTCCATTCATTTCTGTCCAAACAGCGTTTCTGTATATCTCAAGTGCCTTTTCATCCATTGGAGTTAATTTGAAATAATTTATATTCTCTCCAAGCTTTTTAATAATAGGATATACATTCTGACCTCCATAGAAATCCAAATTTCTATTTAAGTTTTTTTCTTTGTTAATGTATGGTTTATACGAAGGTATGATGTTTATATAATCCACTCCATCCTTATGTTTTTGGGTTACTATGTACTCAATCAGCTTCCACGCCTCTTCTTTGTGGTTGCTCTGAATATTGATGGACGCCCGGGCATCTGAAGCCCATGAAGCCAAACCTAAAGGTGGTGTTGTAATTCTCCATTTGCCCTTTTGCTCCGGCACATAACTTTCCAGTGTACCCATGATATAGGAGCCATAAAAGCACATAGCAAGCTTGTCATTCTTAAGTGCAGACTTACCGCCTTCACCCCAGAAATTTTCTTCTAAAAACCAATCGTTTATTGTTGACTGCAGCATTATATCCAATGATTTTTCAAACAAATTTCCTTGGCGCAAAAAATTCAAATTATCATCAAAATATCCTAAAGAATTTCCAACCACGTCCGGCAGGTCAGTCGGATAGGAAAAAATGTACTTATCGCTTTCTTTAAGCTTTTTGGCTATTTTTATAAGATTGTCGGGATTTTCTATAAATTTACCAAACTCAGAAGGCTCATACGGAAATCCGTTTTCTTTCATTATATCCGCCCTGTACATTGTAACATAAGGTGCAGTATTTATTGAAAGGGACAATAATTGTTTCTTGTCGACAGACAATCCGCTTTCAAAACCTAAAAAATCATCTTTGTACTTTCCTGCATTAAACGGCTCTTCATACAAATCCTGCAAAACATTATTAACTGTATATTGTCCGAAATAACCGCTGTCAAATATGAATATATCCGGTCCTTCCCCGCTTGAAAGAGCCTTCATATACTCTTCATTACACTCACCAAAGTCAAATATCTTTTCCTTTACGGTTATTCCTTTATTTTCAGCTTCAAATTGTTTAATTATCTCCTCCTGACTGAACCAACTCCATAATGTAAGTTCAACATTACCTTTATTTTTATTTTCTACAGGTTCTTTTTGCTGAACATTAACATCACTGTCCACATTATCTGTAATCTCATCCGGATGTTCCCCGCATCCTACAGTAAAACCGAAACAAATAACCATAACAATTAAAAGTAATCTCTTCATTTTTTTCATTGTTTGATTCTCCTTTCATTTTTTAAACTTGGACTAAATACAGTTTTACTCAAATCAGAATAAAATTTGTATTCGTTCTCACCTGTTTCTTTGGCAGCATACATCGCCATATCCGCCATTTTTAGCAATGCGGTTTTATCGGCAGCATCATCAGGACATATGCTTATGCCTATACTTCCCGATATATTGAGCTCATGCCTTTTGTCTTTCTGATATACGACAATAGTCTCACATAATGTATTATTAATTTGTGCAGCAGCTATAGATGCTTTTACTTTATCTATATCCTTTAATATTATGACAAACTCGTCTCCGCCAAGTCTGGCAACAAAATTATCCTCATTAATAAAATATTTAAATCTGGTAGCAACTTCCTTTAACAGCATATCTCCAACATCATGACCTAATTTGTCATTAATATTTTTAAACTTGTTGAGGTCAATAAACATTACAGCAATTTTATTTTTATATCCACTTGCTAAAAGCTCTTCCAGATAATTTGTGAAGTAATACCTGTTAGGTAATCCGGTAAGAGAATCAGTGTATGCCAATCTTTTCATTTCCTCTCTGGAATTTTCAAGTTCAATTGTTTGAGAAAGGAGCTTATCATTCATGACATTGACATCATTGAAGAGATTAACCAGATTATTTGACATTACCTTAAAATTCGATACCAAATTATTTACCTGTACTATGGAAGTATCAGGCCATAAAATTATTTCCTGTCGCTTTAACTTATCCGGAAGACCTGTTGTACTTTGTGTAAGCTTTGACAAGTCTCTTGATAAAACCCGCCCCATCATCATGGATATAAATATTGAAATAAAACAAAACACAATTAATATAATAAATTTGTTCTGATAGTTTTCCCATATACTATAAATATATATTGATAACGGAACTTTTATCTGGAACTGCAAGTCTACATCTTCAAATTGATGAATCATAATATAAAATGTGCTTCTCCACTGCTTAATGTCAAATTCCAGTCTCTTGCTTTCAGGCATCCATCTGTATATGTTTTCAGAAATTTTTTCTATCTCACCTCCATCTTTCCAGTTATAAGCAGTATTAGCCTTTTCCAGGTTACGATTTGCACAATATACAATATTCTTTTTATCAACAACATATATTTCAACCTTGTCATTTAAGGGATTACTTACAATTATTTCTTTTAAATCCTTTAGATGTACCGGCGATCTCAACCGAATTTTCCTAAGATCATTCACATCCCAGTTATTAATCTGATCAAAAATATTCGCTCTTGATGTATTTAGCATCTGAATTATTTCAGAATTTACCCTTTCCTGTGTCAGCCATCCGTCAATCATTATATAGACCAAAAAAGGTCCAATAACGGCTGCTGTTGTCAGATGAAACATTAATCTGTTTAAATCTGTTAAATTTTTTTCTCGACTGCCTAAAATTAATTTTATAGGTACATACGAAATAATTAAATCAGCAATAAGTAGATTTACATTTCCACAAATCCAGTTACTCACAATTACTAGAAATCCTTCCAAACCTATTGTTCCGGTATTTAAATAGAATATAAGTGCCGAAAAGGGTACTCCAATTAAAGCCCAGTATAATATATCAACGAATAACAATCTGCGTATATTATTTTTCAAAAAAATAGCCAAAGCTAAAATTTCCATAGTAAAAAAGACTGTATATATGTTTCCGTTAAAAAAACATACATCCAGAATATTGGCAACAACTGCCACACTCAAAGCTTTAAATTTCCCATAATATCTTAAAATTATAATAGTAAAAACATTTCCAAAAGCAAAGTTGATACCATAGGAAAAACTCAGCTCATATATTCTTGCGACCATGCTTAATGCTGCAAGAATAATAAACAAAATTAAGTTTTTATAATTCTTTAGTGATAAAATGCTATTTATATATTATCCCTGCCTTTCAAATTGAGGGAATATCCTTATAGAAAGAGTATAATTCAATAAATTGGGACAAGTTAAGAAGCTTACTTATATATATATTAAATACGATTAATCTTTTACATTTATCTATCGCAAAATTCCGTTAAAGCGTTCGTTATTTTGCTCTGCTAAATGTAAGATTAATAACATATTTAATGTAGATAGGACGATAAAACATTAATACGTTTATACCTTTATTTTACTATTATTTTACTTTTATAATTTTACACTATATATTAATAATTCAACATCATAATTTAAATATCCTCTAAATTAATAAAAATCTATGAAATTATATAAATATATTTATCTTTAAACACCTTTGACTAAATTACTCTTTATGATATAATCCTATAAAAAGCATTATTAATTCGTATATTAAGGTGGATAACATGTCTTTTAAATATCGTAAAATACCTTATTGGAGATACATACCAATAATCATAATAGCTATTGTTGTTTACAAACTTGTTGATAATGCTGAACATTTGATTAACGGCATTAAATTCGTACTTTCAGTCTTGAGTTACCTGTTCTGGGCTTTTGCCATAGCATATACCTTAAACCCATTGATGGTCTTTCTTGAAAAGAAGCTTAAATTGCGAAGATTTTTAAGCATATCCATAATATATATACTTTTTTCGGGCCTCATCATTTTTGCAGTTACTATACTTGCACCAATAGTTATTGACAGCATAACCCAGTTAAATAACAATTTTGCAGAATACGTAAGAAAGACAACCGTTTGGGCTGAATCTAAAATTGCTGACTTTAAGTTGATGGACGACCAGTATAGTTTAAGCAACTATTTGAAAAATAATATGGAGAAGATAATAGGAGAATCACAAAGTCTTTTAATTTCATTGATCAATTATCTTTTTAGCAATATTATAAATATTACATCAACTATTTTGAAGCTTGTTTTAAGTATTACCATTTCAATATATCTTCTATATGATAAGGAATCCATATTATCAACCCTTAAAAAGACAGTGCATGTTGTCTTCAAAAGAGATAACGGTAATAAACTTATTAATTTTGCCAAAAATGCAAATGAAGTTTTTTCCAGATACATTCTTGGTAAAATCATAGACGCCTTTGTAATTTGTATCATATGTTTTGCTTTTTGCATTGTTACCGGGATGCCCTACCCATTACTTATAAGCCTTTTTGTCGGAATATTTAATCTGGTTCCGTATTTCGGATCACTAATAGGTCTTGTCCCAAGTGTTATAATTACACTTTTTATCAGTCCTATCAAGGCTGTCTGGCTCACAATCTTCCTTCTTGTATTAGGCCAGATTGACGGATCTGTTATAGCACCCAAAATAATCGGCAGCAAAATAGGCTTAAATCCAATACTCATAATGATATCCATAACAATTGGAGGAGCATTATATGGAGTTATCGGCATGTTTCTTTCTGTTCCTTGTATGGCACTTTTAAAGACAGTTTTCCTTAACTTTTTGGATAAGAGACTGGAATCTGAATAGATTAGCTTATGATAGCTCATTATTTCTGATCCTTGAAGGAATCTTTAATAGAAAGGAACTCAACTATATTTTCAAAAAACAAATCTACTAAATATGGATCAAAATGCTCTCCTCTTTGAGATTTAAAATATTCAAGTATTTTATCCAAATCCCATGCAGGCTTATAGACTCTCATTGTTCCTAAAGCATCGAACACATCTGCAATCGCTGTTATTCTTCCATATATATGAATTTCCTCACCCTTAAGTCCATTAGGGTAACCTTTGCCGTTATACTTTTCGTGATGGTGATATGCAATAATACTTGCTGTTCTAATTATATCCTTGGTGGAATTATTAAGCATTTCATAGCCTATTGTTGTATGTGTCTTTATAACCTCAAACTCTTCTTCTGTCAGCTTACCGGGCTTGTTTAAAATACTTGAAGGAACACCAAGCTTACCGATATCATGCATTGCAGAAGCTAGAGAAATAGTATCTGCTTCTTCTTCAGACATTCCGTATTTTAAAGCAAGCAGTCTTGTAAATTCAGAAACCCTTTTTACATGATTTCCCGTTTCCTTGGATCGTGCTTCTGCTATCTCTCCCAATGTGTAAATTATTTCCTTTTGTGTGTCCTGCAGTTTCATATTTAAAGCCGCATTTTCAAAAGCATTTGAAATATTATGACTAAAAACTTCCAATAGATTTTTATCAATATCTCTGAATTCATCTATACCTTCAAAGAATAGAATATATTCAAGATCTGTAACACTTCTAAAATGAAGTACAATATTTGTATCAATTGTAAATATTCTATTATCACAAATGCCTTCAATTATTGATGTATATAAACTTTCGGAAATAACATTGCGTATATCCATATTAATATTCTTGACAAAGCTACCTGAAGCAGCAGTGATTAGATAGTTATCGGCGTTTTTAAACGCAACAAAGCTGGACTGCTCCTTTAATTGTATATTTTTATAATAGCATAGTATTGAGTTAATTTGCTCTAAAACAATTGCTGAAAGCTTTGTTATTGATTGAATTTCAAAAAGATACGATGAGGCTTCTATAATCTTCTCTAAGCCTTTTTTATTTATATTGGTAAGGTGTATGCTTTCATATGCCCTAAGAGATGCAACAATAGTTGTAAACAGCTTTTGTGCAGTTAACTCCGTTTTCTCTTTATAATCATTTATATCATAATCAACAATAACCCTCTTTTCCGGAGCTTGCCCCGGCTGACCAGTCCTTAAAATTATTCTTACCTCGTAGTTTTTAATTTCCTCTCTGATAAAACGGACAAGTTTAAGTCCCGAATCCTCCTCTTCCATAACAACATCAAGAAGAATAATAGCTATGTCCTGGTTTTTTTCCAATAGCTCACGTGCTTCCTTTGCCGAATAAGCATCAATAAACTCTATGCTGACATTATTAAAGGCAAAATCACTTAGAACAAGCTTTGTAATAGTGTGTACCTCATAATCATCATCTATTATCATTATTTTCCATTTCTTCTTACTAACTTCAATTATTACATCATCGGCTTCATCATCGAAAAAATCCATGTATTCGCTATCGATAATAATATCATTACTCGACATAGAATTTATTCACCTCTTTTTCAGGTATGCAGTAGCTTTATTAAAAGGACTTATATATGAAATTAGTTCCAATGGCAGAAGGATTCATGGGGATCCTTGAAACGAATTTAGTACATATATATTAAATACGTTATTAATCTTACATTTATCAGAGCAAAATAACGAACGCTTTAACGGAATTTTGCGATAGATAAATGTAAAAGATTAATCGTATTTAATATATATCGGTAAAAATGAATATTTTATATATGAATATTTTTTGTGTATATTGAAATATTTAACTTTCCGTATAACATGTTTCCTTTAAAAGGCATTCTTGATAAGATTGATTTCCCTGACTTTATGTTCTTTGTCTTCCATGATAATCTCAACTATGTCAAACCTTATGTTTTCATCGTAAAGTTTATGTTGATTAATGTAAATATACGCAAGTTTTTTAATCCTATCCTGCTTTCTTTTATTTACAGCCTCCGCTGGAGTACCGAATATAAAACTTCTTCTGGACTTAACCTCTATAAAGCAGATATACTCTTTTTCCCGGGCAATAATATCTATTTCTCCATGCTTCCCAGCCCTGAAGTTTAAAATAATAATTGAGTAACCGCAATCTTCAAGATATCTTGCTGCAAATTTTTCATTTACACTTCCAATTTTTCTATTATTTTCTTTTTCCATTTGTTTCACCATATCCGCTATCTATAGATCCGACAAACACCAGTATTTCAGCTACTACCTCATAGAGCTCGGGAGGTATTTCATCTCCTATACCAAAGGCATTTAATGTATGTGCCAACTGTGCATTCTCATAGACAGGCACATCATTCTCTACTGCCTTCTCAACAATCTTTTCTGCTAGTTCACCTTTAGCCAAAGCCACAATTTTAGGTGCCGCGTTCTCTCCAGGAGTATACTTTAGAGCAGCAGCTTCTTTTATTTTCTTCTTTTCTTTATCCATAATTTTTTCTCCCAGTTAATTAATTGCCATATGTTTTGCAAAAATCTAATTGCACTTACACCTTGTAATCTATGGAGCCCCTTTTAACCTCTTTATTCATAATGCTATTTACATTTATGAAGTTAACATCCTCACAAGAAACCCTGCATTTTAGATCCGCAAGATTATATCCCTTCTCCCTAAGACTTTTATACAGAAGACTGTAGTTTGACTTTACAAATTCACATACCCCTTCGCTTTCCACAATCATATTTATGCTTATGTTCTTTTTGCTCATATTAATTAGTGTGTCAACTTTTCCAATATTGTTGGTATCAAGTGAGATATATGCAGTTGCATTATCGGGATCAATCTTCTTTTTCCCCGGGTTTTTCTTTAAAACATATATTTCGCAGTTTGTATTCCCATCAGAAATTTTTAAAGGTATTTGAAGAAATGTGCTGTGGTTGTTAATATCGTTTAAAAACCTAACCATGTTTTGCATACTGTCTGTTTTATTTATAATCTGGTCCTTCATGGCATTATCGGATAAGGAAACCGTATCCCTTATAATCTCAAGTATGCTGTTAATATCCTTATAAAGGCTTTTTGCATGAAGATCATCCTTTAAAGAATCCGAGTCAATTCTTACAAATAACGAATCTAAAACTTTACTTATATGCCCTGATTTCTTTTCATTGACATTAGATGGTGATGAGCCTATTTCCTTATCATTTCCGCTAGAGTTTTTTTCTGTATTTTTTAGTTTCTGAAAGAGAATTTTTATGTCTTCAACAAGGTCATCAATACCTTTGTTATTTTCATTTATTACTATTGCATCTTTAAGCAGTGTACTGCCTTTATCACCGATAGGTTTATCCAATTTGTCAGGATTAGATATATTTTTATTAATAAAATCCCTGATCTTACCTAAAAGGGCTTCAAAATCTCCATCCTCTGATCCTTTTATCAATTGGGACAGACCCTCAATCCCATCATCGGTCAGACTGCTTAATATGGTTTTTAAAGAACTGTCACCTTGTGCTTTAGTGATTTCACCACTTAATTTCATAAACGTTTCATGATTATTGTCATTGGCTTTATTCACACCCTTTTGGGACATTGCAGAATTGTCATCCTTCTTTTCCGGATTAAAGCCTGCTTTTTCAAGGTTAGCCTCAATTTTTTGCAAAAGATCAATATCATCCATACTTTCAAGCATGCCTTTTAAACCATTAATACTCTTGCCAATTTTAGCACTATTATCCAACAACGAGTTTAATGCAGATATGTTCTTTTCATCTATGCTTAAATTATTGGCCGCAAGAAAAGCTGCTTTTAATGGAGAAATGTTTTTAAAATTTTTTAAGGATTGGGCAATGTTTGTAAAGGTGTCTTTATTTAATGATATGTTGTTTAATTTGATTGCATTTGCTATTTCAACGCTTTTATCATCGGGTTTGATATCCATGGAAATAAGGGTTTTCATTATATTATTACTTTCAGCCCTTTGAACATCTTCTCTTATTGTCTCAATAAAAATCTTACCATCACTTTTATTTTTAACTATAAAGTCCACCAGTTGTCCCTGCTTTAAATCCAGAGGAATCATAGAGGCAGCCTTTAATAAAGAGCCATCAGTGAGCTTCAGTACAAGCTCATTTCCCGATATACCTATAACCCTTGCCTTTAGCGAATCTCCAACATTAAGCTTTGAAATAATATCATCAATATTGGAAATTCCGTATGTTTGACTATCATTAAAATGAGTAATCTTCATAATCCACCTGCAGTATAGTTAGTGACCAAAGCAGTCACCTCCCATTAAGGCGGATATGCTTTAGATCACAAAATTTTTAGTAAAGCTTACTCTATGTATCGGACAAATTCCAAATTTCTTTATAGCTTCTATGTGTTCCTTTGTTCCATAGCCTTTATGGCTTGCAAAACCATACTCCGGATACTTGCTGTCCATTTCGCAAATCAACCTGTCCCTAGTAACTTTTGCCAGTACAGATGCAGCTGCAATGGAAATGCTTAAACTATCTCCTCGAACGATATTTACCTGTTTGACAGGTATATTTTTCAGTTTGACAGCATCAGTCAATATAAGCTCAGGTGAAGGAACAAGCTTTGCTATAGCATCCTCCATTGCTTTAATGGTAGCGTTTAAAATATTTATCTCATCTATACATTTTTCATCCGCCATACCAATACCATAGGCCAATGCATTTTTTGTTATTACGTCGTACAGTTTTTCTCTCTTCTCATGGGAAAGCTTTTTAGAATCATTGAGGCCTTCTATAAAAATACCTTTAGGAAGTATTACCGCTGCTGCTACAACCGGACCTGCCAATGGCCCCCTTCCTGCTTCATCAACTCCTGCAACAAACTCAAGACCTTCTTTCATTGCCTCTTTCTCATAAACACACATTTTATCATATCTTGCCTTTTCCTTATCAAATGCATCCTTCTTTTTAATGTATTTAGCTATAAGTTTATCAAGGGTTAACCCCGTTTCTTCCCTTATTCTATATAGTTTGTCAAGAGCTTCCTGTGGTTCAAGTTCTTTAATTGCAAGCTCTATATCCTTAATTTTCATCCTGGCTGCCATTTTCAACCCCCTCCTTTTGTTCAGTTTCGTTAATATCTTCCACATCGTTGACATTTGATGAATCATCAGGTCTTTCAAGGGAAATCCTTCCTATCTTCCCACCTCTAAACTCATCTAAAACTATTGCTGCAATTCTGTACAAATCGATTTCACCGCCTGAAACAAGGCAGCCTCTTTTCCTGCCTGCAGTTTCAAGCAAATCCAATCCCGACCTATCATCTAATTGTTCCAGCTTATATCTTGCCGCCAGTTTGTCGGGATAGGTATTTGTCAATCTTTCCATAAGTGCAGCAGCCACCTCTGCTATATCATAAATATCATCTTTAATAGCACCTGTAAATGCAAGGTTTGAACCTACCTCCATGTCATCAAACTTTGGCCATAAAATACCTGGAGTGTCTAAAAGCTCAATCTTTTCATTTATTCTTATCCACTGCTTTCCCCTGGTGACTCCCGGCCTATCTCCTGTTACAGCACTGGCTTTGCCGGCAATTTTATTTATAAAGGATGATTTTCCAACATTAGGAACACCCACCACCATGGTCCTCACCGGCCTGAAAATATACCCTTTTTGCTTCTGCCTGTCCAACTTATCCTTTACTGCATTATTAACCATGCTCTTAAGCTCATTAATTCCTGTACCTTTTATGGAATCGATAAATATGCAGGAATATCCCATTGATTTGAAGTGTTTTTGCCACTCCTTAGATACCTTGTCATCTGCCAAATCCGCTTTGTTAAATGCCATTATACGCGGCTTTCCCTTGATGATTTCATCTATCTCAGGATTCTTGCTGCTTCTTGGTATCCTTGCATCTAAAAGCTCTATTACCACATCTATCATTTTCAAGTTTTCTGCAAGGAGCCTTCTGGTCTTCGCCATATGCCCCGGAAACCATTGTATATTCATTGTTTCCTCCATAATCTCTTTCATTATTTTGTATTTGATTCATAACCTACTGCAATATTCCAAACTTGTCTAACGGGTAAATCCTGAATACTGCCCTTCCTTTTACCTGGCTTATGTCAACAAGCCCGATCATTCTGGAATCGGAGCTCAATTCCCTGTTATCACCCATCACAAACAGCTTACCGCTGGGTATACTTTCTATAGGAAATTTTAGCCCTGAAAAAACATCGGTACTTCCTATGGCATAAGGTTCACTTTGTTTTTCCTCATTCACATAAACAACCCCGTCCCTTATATCAACCCTATCACCAGGAACAGCTATTACCCTTTTTATATAATCCTCTTCATTCTCTTTAGGGATAATATTGTTTATTACAGGTATTTTATCAACTAAAGGCAAAACATTATTAGTTCCCTCCTTGTATTTAAAAACAATGATATCGCCTCTTTTAGGAAAAGATAAGGCATAGCTCAATTTATAAACTATAAGCCGCTGCCCTGAAAACATTGTGTTTTGCATTGAAGGCCCTTCAACTGTAACGAACTCAAATACAAAGCTTCTAATAATCAGCGATATTATCAACGCAAGGATGACAATGCCAACCCACTCGATCATATTTTTAATAACAGGAATATTTTTACCGTCTTCTTCACTTTTTATTTTTTCCTCATTATAATCATGGTTATTTCCCATTATCATACCTCAATCATTCCTTAATCATGCTTTATTTCAAATCTCAGCCTTGACAACTACAAAAAAAAGGACTTTCGTCCCCTTTTTTATTAATCCTTTGATTCAATTTTCTGCTTAACTTTTGCAGCTTTTCCTAATCTTTCACGTAAGTAGTAAAGTTTTGCTCTTCTAACCTTACCTCTTCTCACAATGTCGATATGGTCAAGCTTAGGTGAATGAACAGGAAAAATTCTTTCAACTCCTACACCGTATGATATTCTTCTTACAGTGAAAGTTTCCCTTATACCTTCGCCTTTTTTACCTATTATAGTTCCTTCAAATGCTTGTAGTCTTTCCTTATTTCCTTCTTTAACCTTAACATGAACTCTTACTGTATCTCCAACATTTAACTGTGGAAGGTTAGTTTTTAATTGTTCATTTTCAATAGCCTTTATTATATCCATTTTTTCGTCCTCCTCCCTTGCCTAGACGTTCTTGCAGCTCACTGCAGAGGACCGTCCGTAATACACACTGATGTATTATAACACAATGTTCCTTTTATGTAAATATGCAATTTAATATTTTGATATTTTTATCCCTTATTCATTATATTATTCATTGAATTATTCATTAAATCAGGTCTCTTTCTAATTGTTCTTTCAATCGATTGTTCCTTCCGCCATTTTTCAATATTGGCATGGTGTCCTGATAGCAGTATATCCGGAACCTTTCTTCCCATAAACTCGTAGGGCCTTGTATATTGAGGATACTCCAACAGTCCGTTGTAATGGGACTCTTCTGTGTAGGACTCTTCACTTGAGAGCACCCCAGGTACAAGACGGCTGACACAATCAATAACAACCATAGCCGGTAGTTCTCCACCTGTCAATACATAGTCACCTATTGAAATCTCTTCATCCACTATCTCTTCTATGATCCTTTCGTCAATTCCCTCGTAATGACCGCATAGCAACACTACATGCTCATACTTCTTTATCTCCCGGGCAATTTTTTGATTAAAAACCTTACCCTGAGGCGACATGTAAATAGTCTTAGGCTTGTATCCCACACTGTTTACTATAGACATAAACGCATCATAAATAGGTTGGACCGTCATCACCATTCCGCTTCCTCCGCCGTATGGATAATCGTCCACCTTCCTGTGCTTGTTGGTTGAAAAATCACGTATATTAATTGTATTAATCTCTATTATGCCCTTTTCCCGTGCATTTCCGATTATGCTGTCGGACATAACCAGGTTGAATGACTCAGGAAACAAGGTCAACACATCAAATCTCATATCCTATAAATCCTCATTTCAGGTATATCGATATCCTATAATCCTCACTTCAGATATATATCGAGAAGCCCATCAGGCAGTTCCACTTTCATAGTCTTATTTTCCACCGATACTTCTTTTAATACACTTTTTAATGCAGGTACAAGTATTTCCTTATTTTCCTGGTTTTTAACCACATAAACATCATTGCTTCCGGTGTGAAGCACATCAACAAGAATCCCAAGTTTGTTACCGTCAAGCTCAGAAACCTCCATACCTATAAGATCACATATAAAGTATCTGCCCTCGGGAAGCTTAATTGCATTTTTTCTGTCAACATATATAAACATCTCTTTGAGTTTTTCTGCATAGTTCATATCGCTGGATTCTTTAAATTTTATGATAACAGTATTTTTATAATACTTGACATTTTCTATATTAAGTATTTCTTTTTTATTATCAGTGCCTACAAACACCTCATTTAATTCCTCAAATCTTCTTGGATCATCTGTTAGAGGTATAACCTTTACCTCACCCTTTATCCCATGGGTATTCACAATTTTTCCAACCTGCAGAAATTCAGTCATATATATTCTCCTTGTGAAACTATATTGTCAGGAATTCAGCAACTACATAAAACACTTTAGACCAATATATGTCTAAAGTGTTTATCTGTACTAGAATATGTGAAGTAAATCCGATAGCAGTTTTCAAAGGCTGTTTTATTGGATTATATCAACTTCAACTCTTTTATTTTCTTTCACTGCTGCCGATTTTACAACAGTTCTTATTGCCTTAGCTATCCTTCCCTGTTTTCCAATGACTTTTCCCATATCATCCTTTGCCACTTTGAGCTCAAGGATAATTGACTGTTCACCTTCAACTTCATTAACTGAAACCATGTCTGGTTCATCAACTAGGGATTTTGCTATGAATTCAAGTAGTTCTTTCATTGTACGACCTCCAAATATCCTACACATATGCACATATATGGAGAAGCCCATTATATGTAGCAACAACCACTGGCTAATAATTTATAGAGCTTATATAACACCTGTTTTCTTCAACAATGATTTAACAGTATCAGTGGGTTGAGCTCCATTTTTTAGCCATTTCTGAGCTTTTTCACTGTCAATGTTAATCTGAGCTGGATCAGTTACAGGGTTATAAGTACCAATCTCTTCTATAAACCTACCATCTCGAGGATATCTTGAGTCAGCAACAACTACTCTGTAGAAAGGACTTTTTTTAGCGCCCATTCTTTTTAATCTCATTTTAACTGCCACGTTTTTCACCTCCTTTAAAGAATAATGCCTATATCACAAATATAATAATTTAAATTCCTTTAAAATGGCAAACGGAATCTTCCTTTTCCCTTTTTGCCAAATTTATTCATATCTCCCATAGCCTTCATGAGCTTTTTCATTTCTTCAAATTCTTTGAGAAGCTTGTTCACTTCCTGAATGGTTGTACCGCTTCCAAAGGCTATTCTTTTCCTTCTGCTTCCGTTTAATATAGAAGGATCATTTCTCTCCTGCCTTGTCATTGACTTTATTATAGCCTCTACCCTGCCCATTTTCTTTTCATCAAGGCCGGCACCTTCCAACGCCTTGGTGTTTATACCCGGCAACATGCCTAATATCTGTGTAAGTGGCCCCATTTTCTTAATTTGCTGCATTTGTTCAAGAAAATCCTCAAAAGTAAACTGCATGGTACGCATTTTCTTTTCCAACTCAAGAGCTTTCTTTTCGTCAAAAGCTTCCTGTGCTTTCTCAATAAGGCTTAACACATCACCCATACCAAGAATCCTTGATGCCATTCTATCAGGGAAGAACGGCTCCAAATCGCTCAACTTCTCACCCAAACCGGCAAACTTTATAGGCTTTCCTGTAACCGCTTTTACAGATAATGCAGCTCCACCTCTTGTATCACCATCAAGCTTTGTAAGGATAATACCATCTATACCAAGCTTTTCGTCGAAGCTTTGTGAAACATTTACCGCATCCTGACCTGTCATCGAGTCGATTACCAGCAAAATTTCCTGAGGCATAACAGCTTTTTTAATGCCAACAAGTTCATTCATAAGTTCTTCATCTATGTGCAAACGTCCTGCTGTGTCAATTATAACCAGATCATATAGTTTCAATCTTGCATGCTCTATAGCTTCTTTGGCTATTTCTACCGGATTAACCTTATCCCCCATGGTGAATACTGGAATATTAAGTTGTCCTCCGACAACCTCCAATTGCTTAATAGCCGCAGGCCTATAAATGTCACATGCTACCAGCAATGGCTTTTTAGCATTTTGCTTTCTAAGGAGGTTTGCCAGCTTTCCTGATGTAGTCGTTTTACCAGAACCCTGCAGACCAACCATCATAAAAACCGTAGGAGACTTAGGTGAAAAGGTAACCTTTGATGATTCACGTCCAAGAAGCTCTATTAACTCCTCATGAACAATCTTAATTATTTGCTGGCCTGGTGTAAGACTTTCTAAGACATCCTGACCTACGGATCTTTCAGATACTTTTCCTATAAAGTCCTTAACCACTTTGAAATTGACGTCAGCTTCTAAAAGGGCCAGTTTTATCTCCCTCATCATTTCCTTAACGTCTTTTTCACTTACTCTTCCTTTTCCGCGAAGCTTGTTTACAGCCTGCTGTAACTTATCTGACAATCCTTCGAATACCATATATCAAAACTCCTCTAGATTCTGTTGATAATGAATTCAACACCTTCTTGAATCTTTACAATACTTTCTCTTTCACTACTATCAAACTTATCTATATTTATTCCCTTTAATAATTCTAAAACTTCCACTGCTTTTCTTTTTTGCTCGGTGAACTTCTCAAGAAGCCCAAGCTTTTGTTCAAACTCGTATAGTATTGCTTTACCACGCTTTATGTTATCATGAACCGCTTGTCTGCTTACACCCAGCTCCTCGGCAATCTCTCCAAGAGAGTAGTCATTGTTGTAATGTAAATCCAAAATTTCCATTTGCTTCTGTGTAAGGAGTTGCCCATAGAAATCCAACAGCAGTCCAATTTCAAATACATTATTCATAATATTCAATCCTTAGTGTAAAGTAAAAATACTTTACACCTAATTTTAGTTTACCAATTAACATTTGTCAAGGTAAAGTTAAAATTTATTTTACAAAAATGAAAGATTGGTGCTCCACCAATCTTTCATCCTTCTATTTTATTTCACCCTCGTATTTTTCTCCACCTTTTGGATCCCTGGAATACTTATGGTCATATACCGCTTCTGCAATATGACCGTAGCCCCAATGGCTCGTCGGTACGTCCTTAAATTTCAGAGTTACTCCACTTAAAGGCCCCCTATAAAGCCATCTGTTAATCATGGTAACTGCTTCTGCTCTTGTAACCTGATTTTTAGGATAGAATTTTCCGGCATTTCCAACTACTATTTTACATCTATACAATTCTTCAATAAACTTGCCTGCCCAGTGACTCTTTGTATCACTGAAGAAGAAGTCTTCTTCATCAATTGACGACTCTTCAATGCCCAGACATCTGCATATAACTGCTGCAAGCTCTCCCTTTGTAATATTCGCGTCAGGTTTAAACAGAGTTGCTGTCGCTCCTTTGAAAAATCCATTGGCGACTGCAGTATTAATATTCTTAAATGCCCAGTGGTCCTTACTAACATCGGTAAAAATTTGTTTGTCTGATGATGCTGTATTAAGCTCAGATACTCTGACTATTAAGGCAGATATCTCCGCTCTGGTAATTGGTTTATCTGGTTTGAACGTTCCATCGGTATACCCGTTAATATATTTTTTATGACTTCCAAGGACTTTCTTTGAATACAACATTAACTTCAATACGGATTGGTTATCATCTATAGTAGCATCGGTTGAGCTTGTGCTTCCTATATTGGCAGTGACTGAAACCTCTTTATCCTCACCTTCAAAAGAATCAACCTTAACTGTGTATTTTACAGTGCCTTCTTTATTTCCCTGGAGTGTTCCTAAATCCCATGTGATTTTATTTCCTGCAACAATGCCTCCTGCACCTTCTACAAATGTAGTATTAGGAGGTATATCCGACGAAAGCTTTACATTACCTATCTCAGTACTCAACCTGTTTCTGTAATGAATTGTAAATACAATATTCTGCCCGGCATCATATGCTTTCTTGTCTGAGCTTAGTGCTAATGATAGGTCACTTGGTATAGCCTTAGGCATTTCAGTTGGTCCAGGCTGCACAGTAACAGTTGGCTGCGGCTGTGGCGGTGGATTGTAAGGCGGTATGTATGGTGCTTTTGTCGCTGTCGGTGTTGGTGATGATTGTGCAGCTGTTGATGTTGCTGTTGTTTTTGTTGGCGTTGCTGTTACCTTTGTTGGTGTTGGTGTTGATTTTTTTTGTGTTGCTGTTGGTGTTGGTGACGGCTTTGATGTTGCTGTCTCACATAACAATTGTTCTTTTGGAATTATTGTTTTCCCAAAATCATTATAAGAGTATTTCAGCTCTATGCAAGCATCTAGAGCATTCTCATAGTACTCAAGTTTGATCTTGTACTTTTCACCGTTATTAAGATAAAATGATGGGCTAGAATCTTCAGTACTTGAATGATCATTCCAATTATTTATTATTCTTTCCTGTCCTTCACCAAAATACAACCTAACTCCATCATCTGATTGTGTATAGAATTTATAATACCCATCTCTATCTGGAACAAAGTAACCTTCCCATATTACTGAAAAATTATCTGTAGGAACTATTCCTTCTTTTGGTGAATTCATACCCCAATTAAATTCTATTTTTTCAGTTATCTCAGTATATACTAGTTTATTAAAATAACCACTTTTACCTCTATCATCATAATATTTTCCCAAAAGACCATTTACTAAATTGTTGCTTGGCGTTGATGTAGGAGTAGGAGTGTTTGTAGGTGTATTCTTTGGTGTATTTGTAGGTGTATTCTTTGGTGTATTTGTAGCTGTACTTGGTTTAGATACTGTAACTTTGCCATTCTTGACCTCATATTTTCCATTAGGACTTACCAATAAACTTTCAGCAGTTATAATTGATTCTGATTCGATATTGCTAATGATTTTAAATTTTACCTCAGCAAACTTACTTTCGGATTTGACTGGGTCGTTATTATTATTCATGCCATATCTAAATTCAATTTTTCCATTTTTATTTACTATTGAAAAATCCAATTCTTCATTTTCGTTTTCATTTCCAATATAAATATTTTTGTCAACAAATTCCAATTTCGAATTGTCATACTTAAGGTCAAAAGAAAAAACATTTATACCTTTACTAGGCAAATTTTCAAATGAAATTGGAACATCATATGTATTACCAACTTTTCCGTTTTCAATTGAACCAATTTTAAGGTAACGAATAGGTTCGCCTGATGCTCCAAAATTTATAACCGGCAAGTACACCAGCATATTAAACAACACAAGCATTAAACAAATTATCTTTTTCGCATTGCAATATCTTTTTCCATCTTTTAACAACATAAAAATAATCATCCTCCCCAAAAAACAAATATTTTAAGATCACCAACTAAATGCTAGAATTTAGCTGTAATCAATCTTTATTATATAATATAAGAACATTATATCAAATAAGACAAAAATATGTAAACCTTTTTCTACATTCTTATCCTTATTTACATAAATATGCAAATTTTTATTTTACTGTATGCTTGATTAAAGAATTGATCAGAAAAAAATAAATTAAAATGAAAATGGGAGTTTATCTCCCAAGATAAGTAAAATCATAATTTAATTTTACAAAATGTTTCTAAATAATATTTTAATTTATAAAAGTTGTCGTTTCAATGCTCTATTTTGGCATAATATGAACTAAATTGTTTAGCAGAAAACAATTTAGTAAATGGGCATTACTTATATTAAATACGTTATTAATCTTACATTTAGCAGAGCAAAATAACGAACGCTTTAACGGAATTTTGCGATAGATAAATGTAAAAGATTAATCGTATTTAATATAGTTATGAATTTTTATAATTATTAGGACTTAGTCCTGTGAATTTTTTAAAAACCCTGCTGAAATGCTCTACATTTGCATATCCTACACTTACGCCTACCTCATAGACCTTTAAATTGGTGGTTTCTAAAAGTTCTTTTGCTTTTTCCAGCCTTACAGAAGTCAGGTAGTCAGTAAAAGTCTGCCCTGTTTTTTTAGTAAATATGTTGCTTAAATGGCTTTCGCTCAGTCCCACAAAATCACTTGCCATCTTAAGTGTCAAATCATTATGGTAGTTGTTGCGGATAAACTCCTGAACTCTCAGTATAGCCCTGTTAACCTTGACATCGCGTTTTTCTTTTAAATAAGTTACAACAATATCGGTTATATCCTTTATCCATTCATTAATCTCTTCCTGGGTCTCAAACTTTGCTATTATGTCGTAAAAATCCAAATTCTGTCCGAAAACATCAACTGTATCATAACATTTTTCATTAATAAACTTTATAATAATATAGATTATCTCCATATAGCTCGCGTAAATTTTATCAAGCCTGCCGGGATCTGAATTCCTGATAAGCTTAAGAAGTGCTTCAAGCTCATACTGTGCCTTCTCTTTATCGGCCTCTATCAAAGTTCGAATAAACTTTTCTTCTTTTCCGAATATGCTGTCTATTTTTTTAGGTGTAATCTTATTAGATATTTCGGGAGTTATAATGGTACTCTTTCCGAATATAAACCTGAGCTTGACATTATATTTTGCTTCTTCATAAAGGTCCTTGATTTTTTTATCTCCTGTGCTAAGAGAACTCACACCTGCCGAAACACTGATTTCCATGGAATCATGCAAACTGTTGTTTAATATTGTTATAATGTCATATACATGGTCCATCAAATCATCCATGTTATTGTGGTCCAATGACATATACATAAGATATTCCTGCGGTGACAGAATAACACTTTCACCACAGCATATATCCCTCATAGTTATATCAATTTGGCTCTTTACAGCATTGGAGAAATCACCTATTGTATTGCCGTCATATTTTTCACTAATGGTCTGGAAATCATCAACCCATAAATAGCACAATATCAAATTATACAGCTTTAACTTTATATCATATTGATCAATTTTTTTTTCCAAACCATCATTTATTTCTGTTTCAAGCATGTGTTTAAGCAGTCTATCCTTTGAAGTGCTTAAATCAGTGATTGTGCTGATTGTATCTTTTGACTGTTTGGTATTAATATCTTTAAATCTTCCTTGAATTTTTTTGAAATATCCGCTGTTTAATTCCGAGTTGAGCATATAGTCTGAAACACCTTGCCTGAAAGCTTCCCTTACCGAATTAAAGTCATAGTTTTGTGATACTGCAATTATGAATACTTTGATATCAAAACTTCGTAAATAGGATATTATATTCAACATTTTTTTGGTATCCACATCCATATTTACCATAATAAGCTTGATATCATTAAATCGGTTCAATATTTTAATGACTTCACTTTTGCTTTTTGCTTCTAAAATCTCGTAAGAGCTTTTTTTAAACCAGTTATCAATATAGTAATTTACATTATCGTAATCGAATGAAATCAATAGAACTCTAGTCATTATAAACCCCTTTATACACAAAAATAAAAAAATATATCAACATAAAATAAATTTTATCATATTTTTAATATTTATAAAACTATTTTTGTCATATGTTTTTGAATATTGAATATTATCGGGGTAAAAAAATAATGCCCTTAGGCATCATCCCATAATTAAGTAATCAAAAATTATAATACACTAACTATATTAAATACGTTATTAATCTTACATTTAGCAGAGCAAAATAACGAACGCTTTAACGGAATTTTGCGATAGATAAATGTAAAGATTAATCGTATTTAATATATATTAAAAGTGCTAAAAATCTTACATTTGGAGGAGCAAATAACGAATGTTTTAGCGAGATTTGCAACAAACAAATGTAATAGATTTATCACTTTTAATACAAATCATTTTATATGTTCACTTTAAAATATAGAAAACAAAAATATGTCAATTATCACCTATCTTCTTTTTTTAACAAAATAAAATATTCCTAAGCCTATCAATGCAAGAATTATTAGAGGCATTAAAAGTCTTACAATAAAGCCTAGAATCCTTAATACTACTATAACTACTAAAACTGCCAATATAATTCCTATAATACCTTTTGTTCTATTATCCATTTACTTTTCCTCCTGCTTTGGTTTTTGAATTCATTATTTTAATTTATTATACACAATATTTTAATGTTTTTCTAGATATAATTAATATTTTTCAAAAAATAATTAATTAATTTTAATGTATTTATTAATATTCCATAGCATACCGCCACATAGCCATAGAATCCAGAATGCAAATCTCATTGACAGTAAGCCTGCTATAAAAGGCAAACCTGGCAAGTAGGCTCCTCCCCCAATATCATACCTTACAGGAAATCTCTCTCAAAGCATTCAAGGTTAAGTCAATTTCATTTAAGGTATTAAAAGGACCTGGACTGAATCTTACAATGCCGGACTTAACAGTCCCAAAAGTCTGATGTGCCAATAAAGAGCAATGCAGTCCTGCACGGGTTGCAATGTTATAAACCCTGTCAAGGACATAACTTACTTCAGTAGAATCAATATCATTAAAGTTTAAAGCTACAATACCCGAGTTAGAGTCAATTTCACTTTTACTGTATATTTTTATTTTGGAAATTTCTTCTACACCCTCATAAAGAGCTTTAACAAGCTTATGCTTTCTTACTTTAATATTTTCTATTCCAACCTTTTCAATATATTCAACACCTGCTCCCAATCCGATAATGCCTGGGGTATTCAGCGTTCCGCTTTCCATATTGTCAGGCAGCATTTCCGGCTGGTAAACGATTTCCGAATGACTTCCCGTACCTCCAAAAATTATGGGCGAAAGTTTAAGCCCGTCTCTTATATAAATTGCCCCTGTTCCCTGAGGACCCAATAGACCTTTATGGCCTGGAAATGCCATCATGTCAATGTCCATATCTTTAACATCAATATTAATGGAGCCTGCACCCTGTGAAGCATCCAGCAAAAAACATATTCCATTTTCATGAGCAAGCTTTCCCATTTCCTTTACAGGCATTATTATACCGTTTACATTTGATGACAGGGTACTTACCAAAAGCCTTGTATTCTTTTTAATTGCCTTTTTAATATCTTCAACATCTATTTCTCCGAATTCGTTACAGTCAACTACGGTAAATTCTATTTTTCTATCTCTTCTTAATGTATTTAAGGGTCTTATAACGGAATTATGCTCCATGGATGTGGTTATAACATGATCCCCTTCTTTAAGATAGCCCGATATTCCTATATTTAAAGCTTCTGTTGCATTTTTGGTAAAGCAGATTCTCATAGGATCATCTATATTAAATAAAGCACCTATTTTCTCCCTTACCCTCATAACCTCCATAGAAGCCTTTATAGACAAAGAGTGCCCTCCCCTTCCAGGGTTTGCACCATATTCCTTCATACATTTCATCATTTCTTCATATACAGCATCAGGCTTAATAAAAGACGTTGCCGCATTGTCAAGATAAATCATAGCATCACCTATTCCTCAAGTATCATTAAGGCTGCGGGAAACGGAGCTAAAGCCCTTTCCAGTATGCCCTGAACATATGCTATCAACATGCCGTAATTGGTAATTGCTACATTGTTTTCTTTTGAGAAGTTTATCCTGTATTGCATTTCCTGCTTGTTTAGCATACAGCCTCCACAATGAATAATAAGATCGTACTTTTCTATATCTTTAGGAAAAAAGTTTCCTGAAGCCCACTCAAACTCCACTTCTCCACCGCTTAACTGCCTCACCCATCTGGGGATTTTAACCTTTCCGATATCGTCCGCTTGTCTATGGTGGGTACATCCCTCTACAACAAGGACCTTACTCCCGCTTTTAAGTTTTTCTATCCTCTTAAGGCCCCTGACCATTTCCATCAGTTCTCCCTTATACCTTGCAAAAAGTATTGAAAAAGATGTTAGCAGAATATCTTTCGGAACATCTGCAGATACCTTTAAAAAAGCCTGTGAATCTGTTATTACCAGTGAAGGCCTTTTATTAAGGTTCTCAATTGTTTCCTTAAGCTCATATTCCTTTGTAACAACAGCTATTGCATCGTTTTCAATAATATCCCTGATTGTCTGCTGTTGCGGTAAGATCAATCTTCCCTTAGGTGCTGCCTTATCTATTGGAGTAACAAGAACAACAAAATCTCCTGGCTTTATCAAGTCACCGCAGATGCTTAAATCTTTTTCATCATAGACTGCATTATCCGATATGGCCTTTTTAATCTCTTCAATACCTGTTTTTTGAAGGGAACTGATACCTATTACCGGTATTCCCACCTTTTTTCTTATTTCACTTATATCATCACCTGACAATGGCCTTAAATCTACCTTATTCATCGCACATATAACAGGAATATCCCTGTTTTTTACCTTTTTGATAAAATCCAGCTCAAAATGAGTAATACCTTCCTGTGCATTTACTACAACTATGGCAAAATTAGTTTTTCTTAATACATCATATGTTTTTTCAACCCTTAAGTTTCCTAAATCACCTTCATCATCCATCCCTGCAGTATCAATTATAACTACCGGACCTATGGGTAAAAGCTCCATTGATTTGTAAACAGGGTCTGTAGTCGTCCCCGGAACCTCCGAAACAACAGAAAGTTCCTGGCCAGTAAGTGCATTTATTAGACTTGATTTGCCTGCATTTCTCCTTCCGAATATTGCAATATGCATTCTTTCCGAAACTGGTGTATTGTTCACAAAAATCACCTATCACTTTCTCATTCTTTTTCTATCCCTGGTATACCAGGCTTTGTTAGCTCCAATGGATTTAGTATTCTGTCAATTGTTTCACTGTCCATAATCTTCTTTTCCAAAATAACATCCCTTAAATTTTTGTTTTCTGCAACGCATTCATTTGCAAGACTTGACGCCTCACCATATCCAATATGCCTTATAAGGGCAGGTGCCTGTACATAGCTTTCTTCCACCATCTCTCTGCACCTCTCCCTGTTAGCTTTTATCCCTTTTATGCATTTATGTATAAATAGCTCTATACCATTTCTCAATATATCCAGTATTTCAAAAAGATTGTGTGCAATAACAGGCAAAAAAGCATTTAGCTCAAGTTGCCCCGATTGAGCTGCCATAGTAATGGTCATATCATTTCCCATAACTTGAAAAGCAATCTGGTTTATAGCCTCAGGTATTACAGGATTAACCTTTCCCGGCATTATTGATGATCCTGCCTGAACAGAAGGAAGAGATATTTCACCAAAGCCTGCCCTCGGCCCTGATGCCATAAGCCGCAGATCATTGGCAATCTTTGAGAGATTGACGCAGGATGTCTTTAAAAGCCCCGACACCTCAACAAACACATCATTGTTTTGGGTTGGATCCATCATGTACTCGGCTCTGGCAAGACCTATGCCTGTCAATTCTCTGAGCCTTTCAACCATAAGGAATATATACTTCCTTTCTGCGTTTATTCCTGTGCCCACTGCAGTACCGCCTATATTGACCTGTCTCAATCTTTCTTCAACCTTGTATATTCTCCACCTGTCCCTTGATATAGCCTGTGCCCATGCACCGAATTCCTGCCCTAACATTACAGGAACCGCATCCTGAAGCTGCGTCCTCCCTACTTTTAGAACAGAAGAAAACTCCTCTTCCTTTTCCTGTAAAGCATTTTGCAGTTCTGAAAACAGCTGGCTTACGGGTTTCAGCATTTTAATGGCAGCTATTCTTACAGCTGTCGGGAATACATCGTTTGTAGATTGGGACATGTTAACGTGATCCAATGGATCAATAATAGTATAATCACCCTTTTTACCTCCCAAAAGCTCAATTGCTCTGTTTGCTATAACCTCATTCACATTCATGTTGGCAGAGGTACCTGCACCGCCCTGCAGCGGATCGACAACAAACTGATCCATCAGACTGCCCGACAATATTTCATTGCAGGCTTCAATTATTGCATTTGATTTATCCTTATCCAAAAGCCCAACCTCAGCATTTGTTATGGCAGCAGCTTTTTTTACCAAAACCAGTGCCTTTATAAGCTCAGGGTGCATACATCTCCCGGTTATGCGGAAGTTTTCCAAAGCTCTGGCAGTGTGAATACCATAGTAGGCTTGGACCGGTACATGCATTTCACCTAACATATCCTTTTCTTTTCTCATCCATCATCAACCCCTGATTTATCAATTAATCGCCTTTTCAATTATGCCTTAATTTTATTCTTCAAATATGCCTCGTCATATTGAAGAAGTAACTTACCCTTATTCGCTTTTGTGTTTACATAATTCGTCAACACACGCTCATAGGGTAAGTAACTCTTCAATTATGCCTTAGATAAGTGGGAAACTTCCTTCCTGACTTACTTACCGCATAAATGGCTGATTCCATATCAACCATGTTTTTATTATCATAAATCCTATAATTTCCTCTATAGACTTCAGGAGTATTAATTAGCATAATAGTGTTCGCTCCTGCGTTTAATGCCCAAACCTGGGCATCTTTATCCAACGATGCTAAAGCAGTGGTTGAAGGAATGTAAACCTTTTTGCATACAATTCTGGTAACAGCAACAGTCCTTACCGTAAGATTAATGTCGCCATGGGGCAAATGCTCTAAAGGAGTCCCTTTTGCAGGAATAAAAGGACCAATACCTATCATATTTATTCCCATCTCCCTAAAAAAGATTATATCATCTGCAATATCTTCAATCTCTTGGCCCGGCAGTCCTATAATATTACCTGAACCGTTAATGTACCCCAGCTCCCTTAGCCACTTAGAGCATTGAATCCTCCTGTCATAATCATCATCAGGATGGACTTCCTTAAATATTTTCCTGTTGGTTGTTTCTATCTTCAAAAGGAAATTATCGGCACCATTTGCTTTAAGCTCTTCATACTCCGATCTGGTTCTTTCACCAACGCTTAAAGTTATCCGCATCCCGGTCCTTTCCTTTATAGCTCTTATAAGCTTAATTATTCTTTCGGTAGGCCAAAGAGGATCCTCACCCGATTGTAGTATAACAGTCTTTATACCGGCATCATGAAGGCTGTCAACAACCTTCATAATCTCATCTTCCGCCATTCTATACCTTGCTGTGGTGGAGTTTTTTGCATTTATACCGCAATAGCTGCAGCTTTTACAGCAATAATTTGAAAATTCAATGGCACCTCTTATTTCAACCACATCTCCTACCATCTCTTTTCTTATCCTATCGGCAGCAGCAAATATGACTTCAACTTCTTTTGGTTTATCAGTCTTCAAAAGGTAAACTATATCATCCTTTACAAGTTCATCTCCGTTTTCTATCTTTTTCAAAACACTTAAAAATTCATTTGATATAGCAACACCAAGCTTTTCATCAATAAGTCCTTGAAGTTTTAATTTTATATCTTCTATAATATCTTTATATTTAACATTTTTGCTTTCCAGTATATTCTTTGCTCTTTCCAGATCATTTCCACTTATCTTAACTACTATGGCACAAACCGTACCCGTCTGCGGAGGTGCAGGAACCAGAGCAGTGTTTATATTTTCATTCTGCAGGGTTTTATTTATTAAAAGCATACCTGCTGTGTTATGTGCAACAATCAGAAAATCCTTACCACCCATTAAACCACTCCGTTCTAAAAATAAATATCCCTCTTACCGCCTTCAATTTCCTTAAGCTTTTCCTCTGTTGACTTTCTTATATTTGCATCTTCAATTTCATCAAGTGCTTTATCGATTATCTCTTCGCCTTTTATACGAAGACTTTCAGTTCCATAGTCCATAAGATTTTCTTTAAAAGTGAGTATTGCATTAGGCTGGCAAAACTCATGAATTTCTCCCTCTTTGGCATATTCCATAAAGGCTTCGCCAGTACGGCATCTTCTATAACATGCTGTACAAAAACTTGGAATATAACCGTTCTCACATATAGTCTCAAGCATCTGGTTTAACGACCTGTGGTCATTCACCTCAAACTGATCAGCCTTCTCCTCTTCCTCTGCGTATCCACCGGGACTTGTCTTTGACCCTGCACTAATTTGTGAAACTCCAAGTGACAAAAGTTCATCCCTGAGTTTAGGACTTTCCCTTGTTGACAATATAATTCCCGTATAAGGAACAGCTAATCTATATATTGCAACTATTTTCTTGAAATCATTATCGTTTACGATGTAAGGTATCTCGTCAAGCCCCCATCCCAAAGCAGGTCTTAACCTTGGTACAGATATAGTATGAGGTCCGACGCCGTATTTCTTTTCAAATGCATCTATATGCATCAAAAGCCCAAGCACCTCAAACCTGTAGTCATACAATCCCAAAAGTGCACCAATTCCAACATCATCAATTCCCGCTTCAAAAGCACGGTCAATGGCTGTTATACGCCAGTCGAAATCTGCCTTGAGACCTACCGGATGCATCTTTTTGTACACTTCTCTATTGTATGTTTCCTGAAAGATGACATATGTACCTATTCCATGCTCCTTAAGCTGCTTGTAGTCTTCAATTTTCATCGGAGCTGCCTCAACATTAATCCTTCTTATGTCCCCCGACTTATAAACCGCATCCATGGCATCTGTCAGATGCTTAACACCTGTTTTTCCAGGATGCTCTCCGCATATGAGCAATATTCTTTTATGTCCCTGAGCCTCTAAGGCTTTTGCTTCAGTTACTATTTCATCAATTGTAAGGGTTTTTCTATGAAGCTCCTTGTTATCCCTTCTGAAGCCGCAATATAAGCAGTTATTTGTGCACTCATTGCTGGTATATAGCGGTGCAAACAGAACAACCCTTTTGCCGTATACCTTGTTTTTAACATACCTAGCTGCATCAAATATCTCTTCTAAAAGCTCACCGCCATCAACATAAAGCAGCTTTGCTACCTCTTCAAGGCTAAGACCCTTACAATTTTTTGCTTTATTTATAATTTCCTTTATTTCCGACTCATTAACTTTACTGGACTTTTCAAGAAGAGAATATATAAGTTCTTCATTTATATAATCAACCATAAGATCAACTCCCATTTTATTTTATTATTCTTTGTATTAAATCTCCGACACATTAAAAAATTCCTCCTACAAGTCAGGAAGAATTAGCATAATACAATAGCATAATTAATCCCCCTTCGATAAGATATATCTCCTTCTCGTCAGGTATTACCCATCTTAAGAATTCAATTTTTTATAGAATATTAATGCAACCTCCATAAATATACTTGCTGCATTAATAATACTGCCCTCATAAAAACACTACAATCAATAGGTCAATGCCACCTTAACCTTTATACCGGGAATATTGCCGAGTTTTCCTGTTAAAGCACCTATTTCATCATTTGTACCGTCTACAATAATTGAAATGACAGATATCTCCCTTTCCTTATACGGAATGCCCATCCTGCCAACAATTATACTTCCGAAAGTGCTCAAAATATCATTAACTCTTTTCGCGGTTTCTTCCCGATTATTGATAACTATACCTATTACTGCAACTCTATTTTGATTCGTCATAACTCACCTTCGTTATTTTTTTAACTATATTTGAATTATACCACGTTTCTTCTTCATGTAAACAGTTTTTTTAAGAAGCTAAATGAATTATGTGGACTAATACATGTACCCTACAAAAGCACCCAACAACGAGTAGGCCAACGCCATTTAATGGAGTTCAGATGATAATTGATATTGTGAGAACCTTTTTAATATGCTAAAATTAATATGGAGATATATTTATTACAGTAAGAACAGAAAATAAGTCTTTTAGCTATCACATTGAATTCCAAACGTTGATCGATAATTCAATGGCAATTAGAATGTTCAGGTATGGATTTGAGAAAGCTGTTGAAATAGCAGGAGACGAAAGTAACGAAGAAATAATACTTTATTATCCGAAGCAATTGGTTATATTTTTGGAGGAAAATAAAAATGTAAAGGATGAGTTGTATTTTAGATTAAGATTGCCCGATGGACAGGAGATAAGATTCAGCGTTCCAGTACTAAAATACTGGGAGTACTCTGCAAAAGATTTGAAAGACAAAAAGATGTATGCATTATTGCCGTTACAGGTGTTTAAGGCAAGAAAGAATATAAAAGCTATATATAATAATAATAACATCAGCTATGAAGATAAAGGAAGATTGATTAATAACGAATTTAAAAAGCTGATAGAAATTATAAAAGCAACAATTAACATACTTGATGAATTATATAATAGTCGTGAAATAATAGGTACTGATTTGGAAAAAATTTTAAGAGTGCTGACGAATATATCGGAATATTTATACAATAAATATGGAGAGTATTCAAGTATAAGCAAGGAGGTTGATAGTATGGTTACTACATTATACAATCCAGTTATTGCTGAAGAAGCAAAGAAAAAAGGAAAGATTGAAGGCATTAATGAAGTGGCATTAAAAATGCTTAAAGAAAATGTAGACATAACTTTGATTGAGAAATATACCGGGTTAACAAATAAGGAAATCTTGAAATTAAAAGAAAAAATGAGGTTGTAATTTTAAAGGCCATGCTGAGATGATTTCTTCTCATTATGGCCTTCAAAATTACTTATCCACAAACATAGTTATTACCACTTTCTACCTTTATTTATATCATCCATAACCGTATAATTCAGATCATACCAGAATATCTGACCATGGTATTTAAGTTCGTCCTTGTAAGGAGGCACTTCTGTGAGAAGATCACTGGCAACGGGATAGTTCTCACCATAAATACTTCCATTACCTTGAGACCAGCCATTCTCCAGCTTTGAGAACTCCAATGCCTTTGTATCGCTCCCATAATCTTTGTATCCTGTTATATCAAAGACCACCAAAAGCTTTGTAAACTTCTTTTCATAGTAAAGTTCCGGTGCAGCGGTGCCTTTTTTTACTATTCTGGCATTGTAAGGAATGAAATAAGAGAAGTTCCAGGTGCTGTAATCAGGCTTTGTCACATCCGGTATAACCATACTGCTCCTGCTTAAATCAAGGAGTTTGGATTTAGTATAATATTCGCTTTTGGGGTCTGATATGTTCACAAGCTTGCCATCGTTATTCCATGCGAATACATCTACTGGTGTGAGGGTATTGGTCTTATCAAGTCCATAGAAATACGCCTTAACCCTGACTCTGCTGTCAGACTTTTCAAACCCCACAGTTTCAAGGCTTAAATCAACGCTGTACCCCATTTTTACACCCAGACCCTCCTTGTTTTTATAAACAGGCATATCCTCCACACCTATACCGTCTAAAGCTAGCTTTGTGGGTGTGTTGTCGGCTTTCCTGAAATACTTTTTCCAGCTGAAATCATAAATGGTGTTGAGCTTAAGATTATAAACCTTGTTGATATAAACAGGCTCCGAACATGTATAGTTTTCATTTCCAGCTCTGTCCTTTAAGTATACATGAAGATACCACAACCCCTTTTTCAAAGCTGCATAATCTTTTTTGGGATCATGTATGTCAATGGTAAAGCTTTTCTTCTCGTCCTTGCCTTCAGATGTTTGGAATCCATGGATAGGAATCATAGCATTTGGTGAAGGAACATTTTTATTCTCTGTCCATAAATATCTGGCTTCCTCGATGCCCGACAGGTTGTCGCCCATAGTCACAGTAAGGCGGTTGTCGGAAGAACAAATATATTCATGGCATATTATGCCTTGGGCATCTTTACGGCTTCCCTTTATTGATTGACCATCCCAGTTGAATTCAACGGTGTATGGTTTGGTTTTATCTATCTTGTAAATGCCTGATGAAGAATCAAACCTGTAATCATTTGATACAGTAATAGGATTTTGAGTATCTTTAGGCATACCGAAAGATGAACTTCCATATACAAATATTAAGACTATCATCATAAAAATAATTCTAACAATGTCTTTTTTCATAATAATCCTGTTCCTCCATACAAAAATTCAGTACATTAACATAAATTAATAATTATGTCATGTTAATGTACTGTTTTTTGATTTAATCATATCATTTATCGGAATTATTTTGAAATTTATGAAGCAATTTTTGTGATTAGCACAATCTTTAGAGCATGAAACAAAAGATAGGATTGATAGATCAATTTATTTCATTGCTGCAATATACGCATTCCATTCTCTACCATTAAGCACTCCTATAAACTCATAAACCGGCTGATAAAAACCTTTAGTATCGTAAAAATAAGATATTTTAATATCCTTTATTTCAATTTTACCACCCGGCATATCAGACCACCAATCATTAAATTTACCTTTTAAAATCTTCTTATATGCACTTTGCGGACTTATAATATCAACATTCCTTACAAAGTCATTTTCATATACATCATACCTAATACTACTTACAATGCCACTATCTGCAATATTAAATACAATTTGTCCCGACATCCATTTTTCTTCATTATGTACATCAGGATTAATCTTAAAAGTAATTATATCCCCTTTAATGGATTCCAGTATTGCATTTGTCAATGATATATTATGACCTTTGGCAAAACCCATAGCAATTTTATACTTCTCATCATCATTTAAAATTACTTCTTTGTTTTCTTTTTTCACAGCATGGTTAGAATAGTGCCATGATCCATTTGATCTATCCCACCAAAAACTGCAATAGGAACTGCTTTCAAATTCAAAAAAGATATCTTCTCCTTGAATTAAATAGCTTTTAAAAGCAGGCAAATTCAAATCCCTCATTACTTTTTGAGCTTGTGATATGGCAAAATCCCTGTCCCAACTGTGAACATACTTATATACAGGTGCAATTCCCTCTTTATCGCTAATTTCAACCGATGATTCTATGGTATATTTCGACATATCAGCACCTGTAACTTTGTTTATAGGCATATTCCCAAACTCCTGAAGATTGTATTTAATAAATATGCCACAAAACGCCATTATCACCGCTATCGGTAATACGATAAATTTAACTGCTGATGCTCTTTTCACATGATTATTAATGTTTGTCCCACTATTTTTTGACCCTTTAATAATCGTGTACCCGATCATATACATAGAATACCCGATCATGCCGCCCAATGTGTTATGAAACAAATCATCCAATTCAAATATCCCTAATTTAGCCAAATATTGAAATCCTTCAATAAAAAAACTCGTTAAGAAAGCCGCACTAAAAATCCATACGGCTTTTTTGAAAACACCGTTTATCAACGGTAACAAAATTCCTAAAGGTATGAACATAACAATATTAAAAATGATAAACTGCCATACCCTTACCGAAAAGGTGTTCCATGCATCTATGTAGCTGCTGAACAATTGTAAATTGGCGTATCTGTCTATTCCTGCTCCTCTATCCCCGCAGGTTAAACCAAATACAACTAACAAATAAATAGTAAGAAATATACTTAAAACTATTTTAGCTCTATTTATGGTCTTTGTTCCTTTTAGCAGTTTTTTATAAAGAAAGAAATAACCTGCACCTGCTATAATAGAAAAAAGGCATATTACAATTATAGTCGGCACAATATATTGAAATATCCGGGAAATTATATAACTAATACTCATAATAGCCCTGACTACTTAAGCTTAACAGGTTCTCTACCGTCATATACAAAATCCGGAGTTTCTCCAGGGTTTGCTATACCTGCACTTGTAAATACTAAATTAGGATGTGCATGTGGCACTGCAGTTTTGGCTTTAGTTATCCAAGAAGTAGCATTTATATGCCCCATCTTTGTTGAAGAGATAATTTTTACTGTTTTGTGTCCATTATTTGTATCAGAGTAACGTGCCATATAAAAATGATTTGCCATTTAATTCGCCTCCCGTATTTTAACATTAATATTAATATTAATATTAATATTAATATGGTTTAAATAATATCATTATTTGTTGAAAAATACAATTATATTTAGTTTTGATAACAATTGTATTTATTTTCACAATATAATTTACTGTATTTTTACATATGGAAATCCCAATAAATCTAATCCATGAAGGAGATACTATATATTACATTAAATACGTATTAATCTTACATTTAGCAGAGCAAAATAACGAACGCTTTACCGGAATTTTGCGATAGATAAATGTAAAAGATTAATCGTATTTAATATAGATTTTGATTTTTGAAAGTTAGGAGGGTATTTATTGCCTATCACTTTAGTTGTAATTATACGATCCTTTATTGCTTTTTTTGTGCTATTGTTTTTTGTCCGATTAATAGGTAAACAACAGGTTTCACAGTTAACCTTTTTTGATTATTCAGTAGGAATTACTATAGGTTCGATAGCAGGAACTCTTTCTGTACAGGTAAACGAAAATTCTATTGCTACTTTAGCAGGGATGTGTACATGGACAATTTTGGCTATTTTAATAGCAATCTTAGGCATTAAAAGTAAATGGATTCGAAAGGTTGTGGATTGAGAAGCTACAGTTCTTATTAAAAATGGGAAAATACTTATGAAAAATCTAACACGCACACGTATTCAAATTAATGAACTGATTTCAGAACTTCGAATCCAAGGGGTATTCAGTATAGCCGATGTGGAATTTGCTATATTAGAGCCTGGAGGCAAAATCAGTGTCCAAAAACGATCTCAAAAGCACCCGCTAACCCCAAGTGACTTGAATATTCCTACTCAATATGATGGCTTGCCGACAAATCTGATTATAGACGGTTCAATTCAAAAAAATGCGTTAAAATCATTAAGCCTTTCAAAAGCATGGCTGTTTCATCAATTAAAAAAGCAAAATATACTTGATGCTTCTGAAATATCGTTAGCTCAATTAGACACCAAAGGAAATTTATATGTTGATTTAAAAGGTGATAAACCCTATTTTATAATTTCTACAACTGCTCCCTCATGAAACGCTGAAGAATAGCTGCGACCTCAGCTCTGGTCGCATTATTTGCGGCATCAAGCATGTTCCCTGTCTTACCGCTGACAAGCTTAGAGGCTACTGCCCAGCTTATTCCTTCAACAGCCCATTTGGAAACCTTATCCTTGTCTAAAAATCTATCCAATACATTTTGGGAAGTTGTTACAGTATCATTTTTATTAATCTTAACATTATAGTTATAAAGAATCACAGCAATTTGTTCTCGTGTAACGGGTGCATCAGGCATAAACCTTCCTGCCCCCACACCTGAAATGATTTTATTAGTCGCTGCCCAGTTCACAGCATTTTCGTACCAACTGCCCTTAGCTACATCAACAAAATGCTCATTTTCATTTACCGCTGGTTCACCAGCCATTCGATGCAGTACAGTAACCAACATCCCACGAGTCATTGCCGCATCAGGTGCAAATATATTTTGAGACAAGCCACTGAAAATCCCTTTCCTTAGAACAAAGGCTACCGAATCATAATACCAGTCTTTTATATCTACATCCGAAAACGGGTTGTTCCATTCTGTATCTTCAGGCACACTATGTAACTCGGAAACCACAGATGACTTATCTTTATCAGCACCCGAGCTTGATTCTGAAGGCCCCTCCACTACCTCAACAGTCTGAGGTGTCTGAGAGCTTGGATCAACAGGGGCATTACCATCAGAGACCGATTCATCTTCTAAGCCGATGTCGCTCCCACCATCGTTTTTTAAGTGCCCTCCAGCTTCATCAGTTCCTATATTACCCACATCAGTTGCTATATTACCTGTGCTAGTTCCTGTATAACCTCCTGCACCGGTTCCATTACTGTAGCTTACATCGGATCTTTTTAATTCCCACTTTGCATAAACAGTCAAGTTGCCATTGACTTTAGTTAACGCAGTAAAGTCAGACCCATTGCCGTCTGCCTGGGTAGACCAACCTTTAAAGATGTATCCGCTCTTTTGGGGAACAGCGGGCATTATTACGTTAGTACCGGGAATTACATTTGAAAATTGAGAATAAATGGCTCCATCACTTATAAATGTTACTGTATAAGTGACAGCACTGACATTAAGGTCAAGATAACCCATTAAATCAGAAGCGGAGCTGTCATTTCTAAAAAGAAAGGTCAGTTTATGATTTCCCTGAGACAATCCCTTTAAATACCCTTCCTTAATTGTGACCACTGCGGCCTTGCTTCCTTCCGACAATTGCTCCAGACTCACACTGTAATCAACACCTTCTTCAAGTGCATATACATCATTTGTAACCGACACAAGAGAATTTTCATAGAGGTTTATTTTAAGAGACACATCACCGTTGCTAAGATTCTTATCAAAATGTACTTCAGAAGGTTCTATAACCGGATTGCTCACAGGAATTTCCTCTTCTTGAGGATCAGTATCTTCGGGTTCATCATACCACTTTGCAAAATATTCAACGTCATCGGTACAGCTGTCGGAAACCTTAGAAACGCTATCTCCTGATAGATCTGCATTATCATACCAGCCCCCAAATTTATAACCGGGTCTCACTGGAATAGGAAGATGGATTTCTTCATCGCGATTGATCTTAAATTCCACAGGATAGTCGATGCCTTCCGTACCGTTTAAAACTCCCCCATTGCAATTATAGACAATTTTGTAATCCTTCGTCAAAGCCTCTGCCATTAACCTGGCATTGACAATACCATAGCCGTAAGATGTATCATATCCATTTAAAGAAGGATCATCCACTGCACAGTGCCGAAGTAATTTTTTAAATCCTTCTCCATTTATTGCTTTGTTGGTTTGCTTTGCCATTGCCGCTAAGGAAGTAACAATTGGTGCTGCATAGGAGGTTCCCGTTCCGGAGTTTACATATGCATCGGTAGCAGTATTCCCCAATCCCGGAATAGCTATGCCCGGTGCAACCACATATACACTTGAATTCTTTTGAGATGAAGAACCCACTATTCCGTTTTTGTCCGTCATTCCTACACCTACAACACTGTCAAAAGCCGCAGGATAATTTAGGGATGTGGTATCTCCGTATTCCCCGTTTCCTACTGCACTTACCATAATAATTCCCTGGTCTGCAGCCTTATCTATTTGCTCCTTCAAAGACTCCGCAAGACTCTGTTTTGTCCCTCCAAAGCTCATGTTTATAACATCCACATTTTGCTGAATTGCATAAGCAATGGCACTTACAACATTGGAAGTTTTTGTACTTTTAGAATCAAAACAGCGAAGCTCAAGGAGATTGACCTTGTCTGTGAGACCAGCCAAGCCCTTCCCATTATTTCTCACAGCTGCAATAATTCCGCTTACAAAGGTGCCATGTCCTGTATTATCTACATTGTAAGCAGCAGTATCATCGCTTACAAAATTGTAACCGCTAATAGAAACACCTTCAAGATCTTCATGTGCTCCATTAACACCCGAGTCTATAACAGCAACTGTCACACCCCCTCCATCAAAACCTTTATCCCATGCATCTGCTATTTCAAGGGCATCAATATACCATTGGTCTATAAGCATAGGGTCCGATGTCATAAGTTCGGGGAGATCCAACAGCGAGACATCATCATCTCGCTCTATATATTCAACCAATCCGGCATTCACAACGTCTTTAATATCCTCCAGGCTATCTGCTGTAAAAAGTCCATCGGTATATGGAATATGCTTTAGCTCGGATGCTGTTTCATCTTCAAGTACTCTTGTTTGTACTTCTTTTAGTTTTACAATATAACCATTCTCAGTATTACTTTCTGGGTCAACATTTTCATAACTTGCATATATTATGGGAGTGACAGCCGTACTTATAAAAAGTACGGCGGCCAGCAATATAGTCACAATAGTTGTGATTTTTGGAGTTTTAAATTTTTTAAACATTCCAGAATTTCCTCCCATGCATAAGGTATTGCTGCTTCATTTTATCCATTTACGATCTTGATATATCATTTTTCGTCTATGTTTTTTAACATAATATTTATCAAGTTCATAAACGTGGTCGCACCCTCTGCCCTGTTTGAAATTCCAAGAGGATCAAAAAGGTTGTTTCCCTTGCCTTGAATAAGTCCTGCCTGTCGGCAAAAATCAACCGCTTCCCTTGACCATGGACTGATTTTGTTGCTGTCATCAAATTTTGGGGAAGCAGCTTTACCTTCAACGGTAATTCCCTTGTATTTCATAAAACGGCTAAATATTGCACAAAGCTGCTCTCTTGTTATCAAATCATCCGGTCCAAATGTTCTATCGGAATAGCCGTTGACAATTCCATTATCCGAAGCCCACTTAACATACGGGCTGTACCACTCGTCAGGCAAAACATCATTGAATTGTGATGAAGTATAATTTTTTACATCTATTCCTTCAAGGCGTCCTAAAACCGTTACAAACATAGCTCTGGTCATTGGAGCTTCAGGAGCAAAAGTACTCTCATCTATTCCCTTGAAGAGATTGCGTGATGAAGCGAATGAAATTGCATCTGCCCCCCAGAAATCCGAAGGTACATCTTTGAAAAGCGTTTCATTTTTTACAAGGGAATATTTACCTGGAGCCAGAGCAATATATGCTATCTTATCCGAAGTAACCGAGCTCCATGGCAATACTATAGTCTTGCCGTCTTTTCCTGTATACGCTACTGCATAAGCTTTAGGATCAGCAGGTATCTGTTGATTAAGAAGTATAATGGACTCTAGATCGCTTCCATTATTTAATATACCTTTAGGGATTTGTACCAAAAGACCTTTTCCTTTGATAACTATGCCCTTTGATGCATTATCGGAAATAATCCTTGCCGCTGTTTCATCATCAATAGTTGTGATGCCTTCAGGTATCGTAACAATTATCTTTCCTTCAGATGTATTGTTATCATATTGTATTGCAGGTGCAGGCGTTACAGTGGGAGAAAGAGTAGTGGTTGCATTAGGAGTAACAGTAGCATCAGGAGTAGCTTCTTTCTCATCTTCGGAATAAGTTATGCTATCCCTTATATAATCTACCTTCTGTTTTGCCGTTGCCGCTCCATCCCATAAGCTTGGGTCAGCAGTGTAAGCCGCATCCACCTTTTCATTCAATTTCATTTCAGCATCGCTGTATGCCTGTTTTGAAAGTGCAAGAGCGTCATTTGCAGCTGCAAGCTCATTGTCGGAGGCTTGAACTGCCTTAGTTAATGCAAACGCCTTAACCGCCTGGTTATAGTCATCCTTGGTCTTATTTACAGTTTCCTGTGTGCCAGATCCGTGGTCAACTGCAGTTTTGGCATCAATCCAAAGCTGCAATTTATCCAAAATATTTGCATTATTATCAATAGCAGCTTTGTATGCCACTTCTTTTGCTTCCTTATCATTCGTTGCCTCACTCCAGTTTTGAAGGGCAGTGTCAATACTGATTATATATGTATTGGCAACTTCATTCAAACGTGTTGATGATTTTGCTTCCTTTGCATCCTTAACACGTGTTTCTCCTGAAACAACAGCATCATAAAGTAAACGAAGACCGTCAATTTCCTCTGTAGTTACTCCTTCCATACTTCTTACCGCTATCTGATAATCACCTTGCTTCAATTGATCAAAGGTCTTTATATTCATTGCATTTAAAGGAACATCAGCAATTTGCCATACACCGCCTTTGTCTGCAATATCTGCACAAGCTGTAAGGGGCTTTTTGGAATCATTTATCTTCAAAAGTGCAAACTGATATAATCCTGACCCACCCTTTCCACCTGCAGCAGTCACTTTGATGGATCCGTTGTCTGATACATAACCGGAAGTAGATGTTGAAACTGCTTTAAAAGTAATAAAGTCATCACCCACACTAAGCTGCTTTTTAGCAATTATATCAACATTAGCCTTATCCTGTGCATCGCGTACATAAATGGTATAATTTCCAGGTGCAAGATCTGATATTATGGAATTGTCCTGCCAATTAAGATCATCAATCCATTGAGTATATTGGGTCTTTTCTTCCGGAGTTGCCGTTGATTCGTCAAATAGCAAATCCTTATTTGAAGAAACTACTGCATACTCATATGAACCATGATAAATATTTTTTGAAGGCTGGGATTTGGAATCATCATAAATCCCTCCTTTGATATTACTGGTGTTAATGGTTATACTTCCATTGTTTTTATCCTTGTTCCATGAGTTTCTGATTTCAAAGACATTATTATCAGAAACATCTATTTTCAAGCTGCTAATATTTATGGATCCGGTGTTTGCGTTGCCGACTTCATCCTCTGCATAAAGGGTATACTTACCACCAAATGAAATGGGCAGAGTTCCTGCTATTCGTGTAAGCCCTTGTTGGAAGTCCAGAGGGAAATCGTTGATAGTTGCAGTTTTGATGGTTGAAAGGCCTTCGTCACCTTTTGAAACACTCCAGGAAAGCGATCTCATTGAGCTTCCCTCTCCATTATCATTAATCTGGACAAAAGGCTTAGCAGTATCCATACGGTTCATAAATAGGATTGCCGTCCTCCATGTACCGTCTTCTGCTGTTGCATTTACCAGATAATAGCCGTTATTTGAAATTATGAATCTTCCATCATCTTCCTCAGTAAGATTGTCTATTTCAAGGGTCGTTTCATTTGATTCGGTGGCTTTTTTTGTTATAGCTTTTACAATAATGGTTGAAATATCTGACTTGGAATCTTTACCGGGCTCTGCTAAAACTTTTATATAAGCCGTTTCACCCTCTTTAACATACTGACTCTCCAACATATCCTGGCTGCCAATCTGGAATTTAGCTGTCAATGACGGTGCATCTGCAATTGCACCACTACTTATTGTACTGTTGAACCAGTCAACTATCACCCTTTGTACAGTACGATTGCCTGAGCTGTCTGTAGCCGCAACAGTAAATACTCCATTTTCATTTACAGGCAGGCTGAACTGCCAGAAGCTGCTATCGTTTTTAGCAATTCCTGATGGAACTGAATCGTTTACTGTAACTGATGAAAGCCCTGATTCATCAACCACATAACATGTAAGGTTTACAGTATCGGAACCGCTGTTTATTGAAGCAGTCTGTGGGAAGCTTCTATTCCAGAATATCTGAGGTGAATTCTTATCCTTAGCCGGCACCGGTACACGGTCAAATGCGTAATGCTCTACAAGCTTGTCGAACTGGGCATTTTCCGATTTAATCGTTACTGTTACTGTATGTGCATAATTAGTCGGATTATCACCAAATCTTACCGAAGCACTGCTTTTTCCTCCAGATGCACTCAAACTGACAGGACTAAATCCTGGAAATGTACTTTCCACTGTCACTTCACCGTTAAAATACAAGTCAATTGACTCTGCCACACTGTTAAAACTAAAGGAAGCATTATTATCACCATATGAAAGATTTGCAAGATAAGGCACACTTTCTGCTTGATTAAGTCCCCAAGTCGGAATATTATCCTTAAAACTCCAGCTCTGAGGATCTGTAGAATCCTTTTTATATGGTTTTCCGTCTGCATTTTTAAAGCTGAATATATTGTTATCATTATAAATGTTGATGCCTTCTCCAAATCCCGTTACAGTATAGGTAATAGCCCGTGTGGTGTTTGTTCCTATATCCTTGATATGAATAACACCTGTTCCCTCCCTTGCAGGGGTAATAACAAGCATTCCCGTTGAATGTCCATTTGAAAAATTCTCATTTTCCTTGTAATAAAGTATTCCAAGATTCGCGTTACCATCATCTGCATCTGAAATTTCTTCAGCCAGAACAACAGGTGCAACATCTTTTGTTGTATCTATGCTCACAGGCAGATGCATTGTGTTACCCATGGCAAGAGTCAGTCTGTCTGCTACTTTGAAAAATGATGCATGTTCAATTTGTTCGGTAGCTACATTGTTCACACTGTTATATTCACCATGCTCGGCATTAATGACACCTTCTATGGATGATATAACATTATCTGCATCACTGAAGATCTCAACATTAAGGTTAAGACTTCCCGTTGCATTTCCTTTATAATAATCTGAAGGAACTACCAAAGTACCCGATACGGTTCTCCCTTTTCCAACACTGATATTGCCCCCATCTTCGGAGTTATAAAGATAAAGAATACCGTTTTTCATATCTGTATCGGTAGAAGCAGCCAAAAGGGATAGAGTTTGCTCCTTCGAAACAGAAAGGTCAGTTCCCGGTAGGGTTAAATCAACAGTTTTATAAGTAAGCTTGTCGTTTATATCCATACCTGCTTCATAGCTGAATTGAACATAAGCATTGTTTGCAGCTTTGCTTCCACGGTTTCCTACCTGGAATTCCACCTTAAGCACAGCATTACCGTTTGAATCGATGCTTTCATTTTTAATTGAAAAGCTTTCAAATCCAAGCTCAGGCTTTTCTTCCACTACCAAAGTACCACTTTTGCCGTCGGATGAAAGTGTTGTGGCATTAAATGCATTACTGGTATATGTTTTATCCTCTTCTACAGTGATATAGAAAACACTTCCGGCAGGCAAATCTGTGGTAAGAGGTTCACAGCTTCCGCTAAGTTCAACCTTCTGTCCCGATACAATATTTTGCTTAATCTGCCATGAATTAAGAACACTGGATTCTCCATCAGGTGTCTTTATGTTCAATTTAATAGTTATTGGGTTAGCTTCACTTCCACGTATAGATACATCACCATTATTGGTAAAATTCACCACCGGTTTGAGCACCGAACCTGCAGTAAAGTTATAAATCGGGAATCTAACACTGTCCTCACCTATGGACTGCCCTCCTATACCATAACTGATGGCATAAACTCCCACAGTTGAAGTACCATCAGGTCCAAGCACTTTTTCTCCATTAATTTCAACTTCCTTGAGTTTTGTAAAGCTTGCCTGGGTCAGTACAAGGAGTGTGTCTTTAGTTGCTGTGGGAACGTCAAAGGCTGCAAGTTCATTTGCATCATCCGAGCTTAAAAGGGATAACTCGGAGTTCTCCTTTAAATCACCGAATTTTTGAACCATTTCTTCATATCGAGATGATGTTGACTGAGATGATGTTCCATCCATTGAGAATACGGAAAGAGATTCAGCCGAAACATCCTCTGCCGTAAGTCCCAAAGCAATTTGAATATTTGAGAATTTAAGCGTATCCATGGAACCGCCGCTATAGCCCCCAAGCTGTCCTAAATATGCTTTTTCATATTCCTCTTTGGTCCAACCTTTTGAAATTCCGTCTTCATATACCTGCATATTGTGCATCGCCAGCATAATACCAACGCCCCATGTATTTGTATTTGGATCATACTTTGATAGATACAATGCATTATTTCCGGTATTGGCAACAGCAGCTGTATAAACGGCAGAGATATTACCTGCACCGTCAGCACCAATTGTAACCTCACTACGTCCTGTAGTTGTCTGCTGCTGTGGTTCTCCGTCAGCATCCGTCATGTTTTCAGGCGTGAAAAACGGATAGAGAGTTCCGGTTCCCGATGTGAGAACGCTTGCAATTTGTTCCTCTGTAATTATATAGGTCGATCCATTCATTTCAAAAAGCAGAAATTCTTCTGTTGTGTCGGAAAGCTGGCTGATGCTCTCGCCTTCTATAAGCTGACCCAACTTGCCGTTTAAAAATTGCAGGTTTGCAAAATAAGGATCGCTATAAGCTTTAGACAGACTTGTTTTTGTGTACACTCCGTCTTTTCCGCCCAAATTACGGTCATAATCCACAAGGGTACGGATAAGATAAGGTGGTTTGAATTCAACGGTATTATCTGTCTTTACTTTTGCACTACGCATATAAAGCCTGCGGGTTGTTACAAAATCTTCTGACTGGTAATCCTGCTCACTGGTTGTATATACTATGCAGTATTCACCGTTTTTCATTTTCTTTGTTTCAATGTTATCCAGTACCTGGCCTGATGCCAATGCAATTTCTGTAATAACTCCGTTCACATTGACACAAAGCTTGGTGCCCTTTCCATAAGTCTCCCAAAGTCCGGTCTGATAAAGCAGACGATATTCTCGTATGGACTTTGAAGCATCATCTCCGGGGTATGCCGTATTGAGGTATGCAGTATAATCGGCAACCTGATTTGCCTTCCAGCTGTCATCCAAAATGCTTTTTGCATAGAATACAACCGAACCGTCTCCTGATGCATCAGGAACATAAACAGTAGCACCTTTAGGACCGCTTATTGTTTGAGCTGCAGTAAATCCCTCTGTTTCATCATAAGATGTTTTTACTTCAAAGGAAGCCTTCCTTATAACTGTATTTTTAGCAGCTTTTGCAGCTCTGCTTTGTATATATGTATTATAATCATCTATGGATGTATAGTAATAGTACCAGTCATTATACACCTTCAGTGCCGCATCATACACATTCTTGGCTGTCAGGTAATTGTCATACGCTTGCTTTTTCCCATCGTACTCGTTGTATTCGGCTATTGCAGCATCATAAGCACTCTTTGCATCCACATATGATTCGTAGCTTGGTGAGTACTCCGATTCAGATATATAATAATCCTCCTGAACAGGCTGCACAGGTTTAGTACCAGGATTTTCCACAACAACAGGTGCTGTAGGTTTAAACCCAGTATTCTTGTAGTTTGTCAAATCCATGTCTGTACCGTCAGAAAGTTCAGGAACCTGGGATTTAGGCTTATCCAATACTGCAGGCACAGCGGAAGATTTTTCGGCATAGCTTATCCATGCCGCATGTATTTTGTTACCTTCTGACCATGCTTTAAATCCAAGGTCACCTGTACCGTCATCGGTGGTGCCATCCAATGTATCCACAAGAATATATGGTGTTGAGCTTAATTCATTTACAGGGTTCACAAGACCATAGCTTTCTTTTCCGTTTGCAGATGTAACACGCAGCTTTGACATAACAAGCATGCTGTTATCCACTTCATTTGTCGCATTTTTTCGCCCGTAAGTATAAATAACATAGTTATCCTTGCCTACAGTTACAACCTGGTAGTCATAACCGGTTAAAAGTCCGTCAACAAGCTTGAATGCATCTCCTGAGCTGCCATAACCGGAAAGCTGGAACGGAACGTCTTTATCTGAAGGATTATATGAATAGGTTGATAGTTCACCGTCACGCTCAGGTTGATATATTTTCTGGCTTTTCTGCGTGCTTGCCGGCAGGGAGATTCTCACGGAAGAATTCATAGTTTTTCCGTTGCTGTCAGTCATTGACAATGTACCGATATCGCCACCGAACATATCTCCGAGAGCCGACCAACTGTGCTTCCATCCCTCATCCTTTTCATATGTAATGCTATACTTTACCAAATCCATTTCATAGCTGAAGAAAAGCAATACAACTCTAAATCCAATACCCATGGAGAATTCAAAGCTGTCGAAGCTGAAGCCCTTATAATCCCCTTTGTATAATCCTGTGTTAACATCGTATTTCTTTTCATACGCTCCCAAAGTCATGGAACATCCTACACTTATCTTAATGAAGACTTCAAACTTCATAATTTCAATACCAATACCTGCCCCTGCCTCCACAAAAGCTTCGGGAGATATTGTCATACCATTCCAGTAAACATTGCTGTTTGCATCCACTACTCTAGCAACACGTTTTATGGTGGTTTCTTCAATGGCAACCAGAGTCACAGAACATTTATTACTCAGCTTATTATCATCCTGCTGTACCATTGTAACAGTAACAGGTTCGCTTCCTTCCGACTTTATAAAGCCTTCTTTAAAATCCGGAACAGTACTCTTTAAGCCCAGCTTACCATTGAAAACAACATTAAATGCCTTATAGTCGGTTTCAAATGTATAGCTCTCTCCAGGCTTTAGTATTTTTTCTGTTTTTAAAACGGCATCGGGTTCTTCCTTCGGATCTCTGTCCACAGTCAATCCCGTACCTATTTCAAGGCTTATTCCCACTGTTACATAAAGATAAACAATAGGGCATGGTGTAAGCCTATATTGATATTTGTATTCAAGCTCCGCAGCTACTGCAACGGAAAACTGATTAAAATAAAATGCATTGTCAATGGGGTTATATTTAAACAGGAATGCAAGAGATACGGAAAAATCTACCGAAAACGAACTGGACTTCATTTTTCCTTTATCTTTAGCATTTTTGTACGAATCATCTGCAGCCTTAGCAGTATCCATACTGGGTTTTTTAATAAAATCTTTCAATAATCCCATCTCTTCCATTTTAGTTGCATTTGCCTTTTTAGGACCAAACCAATTGCTCTCACTTGAGCCGCCTGTGCTGTCGTCTCCGTTTGATTCATATCCTCCTATGGGTATACCTATTGAGAAGCCAACTTCATACCCATCCATAGTAATAGTTACATAATCTGTGACAGATATCTCTGCAACAGGCAGCTTTGTTCCCATATCAAAATTGAATTCGGGAAATTCACTCCCTGATTTGGACATGTCAACATCTGTATTTGGTGAAGAAGCTCCATTCTGCACCTTTAAATAATCAGAGTTTGGAAATACCCCGCTTGTACTGTGGCTGATGGTTTCCGGTACAGGCAAGGAAGATGATTTTACAGTTATTTCTTGCTGCTCCTGTACCCCAAGTGCAAAAGTATCATTACCGGTAAATGATCCTAAATAATTATTTATTTTAGCTGCAGCTGCAGCGTCACCATCCTTATATGTAACAGTACCTGTATCGGTATCAATACTTGTTATTTCAGCAACAGGAATATTATCACCTGCAAGACTGTGAGGGATAAAAACCGGACTGGGATTTTCAAAATCATAAATCAGATTACCATGATATTCAGGGGACCATGTAAAAGAACCGTTAACCAGCTTAGGTGGATTGTGGTCACCTCCTAATGGAATATCAATCATTTGAACCATGCTGGCCTCAGAACCGTACATTAGATGGTTGTCAGAAGACGGCTTATAGTCTGATTCACTTTGTGAAACACTGTTGTTTGCATAACTTCTGCTCATTCCGCTAACAATATAACGGTAAGACTTTTGTTCCTTGGTAAGTGCAGATGCTGAAGCAGGATCTGTTATATCTGCGATAAAAGCCGGAATTACCTGTGCAAAATCATCCTCATTTGCACCGGCAGGCACTGTGAGACAACGCGGTGTCATTGTATAGAAGGTTTTAAAAAAGTACTGCCTGTATCCCACAATCTGGCCATTTGAATCAAACAATGGTATTGGGGCAAATATGCTTTCATCATAATCCGTATCAGGATCAAGGAATAGGATAAACTGGTCAATTTCATTTCCGTTATTATCCTTATCCAGTATAAAATATCCTGTCTCTTTGTTGAAATATCCATCAATTCTTCCATTGCCGTTTGCATCAAGATAAAGTGCCGTTTGAGCTATACTTGTTGTCATATTGTTTTTGGCAGTTATGTAATTTTTATCATAGTAACGGAAATCTAATGTTGCAGTAGCCAAATTTTCCATACCAAGATATATTTTTTCATTTCCATAATAGGATTTGCCGTTTAATAAAATAATGTCCTCAGCAGGCATGTTGAAATTTATCCATTGCACATTTTCCAAATCCGGAGTATACGTAAAAACACCTTCAGTATTACTGCTTTTCAAATCGCTTTTACTTATGTTTTTAGTTTTATATGTGAAGAGTGTGGAAGATGTCTTGTCCGTTTCTGAATATCCTACAGTTATATAGCTTTGTGTTCCGCTTGATTCAAATTCATTAAAAGCTTCATTGATCTTTGTAGGATCAATGCTGCCTAAAACATTGCCGTTTGAATCCTTCAATCGCTGCACCGACGGACGCAGATCCACATTTATTTTCTGTTTTCTTGTCATTACAACATTAATTGTATATGTATCTGTAATGGATGTTTGGGAAATTCCGTTCCATACCATTTTAATATTGTATTTATTGCTGTTGGCTTCCTTAGTGCCCGTAGCTACAATATCCCCTTTTGAATTGGTAAGGTATACCGCATAATTAAGATTTGAATCTTCTGTAGCAGGCTTATAAGCCGGTGTTTCTTTCAGTTCAACCTGTATGTTTGAACCGACATAGAGCTTTCCATATCCATTAACACCACCCTGCCCATTTATGATGCTTACCGATGGCTGTATGGAATCATAAACTCCAGATTCTAAGGTAAGCTTTGCACAACCGGAAGGCGAACTATCACTGTCATTTGCTGTAAATATACGAAGCCCCAGATCTTTGGTGAACGCACGACGTGTTAAATACGCATTTGTAAGTGCTGCAACCGCGTTACTTTTACCATTATGAGCATCATAAATAGCCGTCCCTAGACGTAATTTTCCGATATTATCGCTAAAATCCCAACTTTTCGAAAGGGAACCCGATGTATACCATGTAAGCGTATAACCTTTTATCCAACTCCCTGATGTACTATGGCTGGCATTTGCATATGCGAATTGTTGACCATTAGACTTCAAAATTTCAAAGTATGGATAGACATATTCAAGTCCGTATAAAAACAAATCTCCATCGCTGGCCAATGAAGCATTCCACGAGAACGTTCCGTAAAAACTCGAATACATGGCTGAACCATAGGGTATAGTCAATTCTCCCGATTCTTTTCCTTTAGACTCAACCTTCCAGCCATTACCGTCTGCGATTCCTTTTGTCCAACCGTTTTTGTACAGACCGCTTAAAGTATCACCGGAATACCAATTGTTTTTATTGGCAATAAGGGTGCGATCCTGCCATGCATTAACAGGATTTGTAAATTTAACCTTACCCAAAGGATATTCATATGTAAACAGATTTATTTCGCCGTTATTACCGTTTTTATCGGGATAAATTATTGAAGCGTGACCGGAAGTGCTTTGCCCTTTTATCTCTGTACCTCCAACAGTACCTAATTGGGTACGAGCTATAGGCTTTTGAGCCTCTGACACCTTTTCGGAAATATCTGACCCTTCAGCATCATAAAGCATTGTAGCCAGGTTCTTTTTACCTTCAGCAGCCGTATTGTATAAATAAACCGTTGCAACAGTTTCAGTCAGGGTACATATTTTATCCTTATCACCTTTAAGGTTTGAAATGCTAACCGTCAGGCTGGATTTATCATTTGTTGCCTTTCCATCATTTATTAATGGAATTTCAATGGTTTGCTCATCTACATCGGAATAGAAATTCAATGTGCCCTTTACTTCACTGTAGTCTTTTCCTGCTTTTGCAGTACCGTCTTTCGTACTGTAGTCCACCGATAGAACATTTTGCTTTCCTCCTGTACGCTTAACGGTAAGTCTTGCAGTACCTGTTGATTTGTCGGCGGTAACCTCGGTTACGGCAAATCCAATTTGAGATGCAGTGGGAGCTTCATCATCACTAATATGAAACATAAGTGTGTTTGCAGCATCATAAAGAGACCCGCCTTCACATCCCACAATAGTAAACATTCCGAATTTATCAGGCTCTGCCTTATCGTTATTCTTTGATTCAACATAAATATCCTTAACCCACTCATTTTCTGCAAATGTAAGGTCAAAAGTATAACCTGCATATTTGTCTTCGTCATTCATTGGAAGATTTGAATAAGTAATTGAAGGATTTAGTTCAATATCCGCAGGAGGAGTATTGATAACTTCCTGCTGAGGATATTCATAAGCTTTACCTTTTGCAGAATCGGAACAGTAGGATGTTCCCTTTAATATGTAAATACAACGCACATCGAAATTGTCATAATCATTTTGAGAAATAACAAATTCCTTGCCCGTTGCACCTTCAACCTTTTTCCATTCTTCATCCTTCAAAATATACCACTGGTAAGCATCTGCATCAACGCCAATTTTAATGTGAATGTCACCTTTTACATCTGCCTCTCCAACCTTTAAACCCACTGCTGGAGAAGGTTTCAGAGGATCTGGATCTTTCCCTAACGGCTGATATTCTGCAATGGGAAGTGGATCTTCCACTCTGATTGCAATATCATCTGATCCGGCTGCGTTTGAATAACTTTTTACACCCTTGGAAATCTCAGTTACAGCCGGAACATAAGTTAAATGGGCAATCGCCTTACCCTTTGTGCCACCAAGCCTATATACTGTAATCTTACCTTCCTGGCCTTCAGTAACTTTTAATTCACTGTTGCTGAATGCAAATGTTCCATAAGGAAACTTTGCTTCCCATCCTGAATCTGTCAACAGGGTATTCCCGTACTTATCCCTGAAGGAAACCCCTTCTCCTTTTTCCATGTAATACGCCATGGCATTAAATGGCATTACAGTAAATATCATAAATGCTGCAATAATACTAGCAATGATTTTGGTCGTTGCTTTCTTTACTTTGTTCATAATTTTCTCCCCCATTGTTTTTTGTTTATCAATGTTTTCAGATCTTTATTGAGTATTTGCTGATTCAATTAAATTGTCTTCAATTGCACTGTTGAACAAATTCCCACAACATAATAAATATAGATAATTTTTCCATTAATTAAAATGATTATCGTACACTACAGGTCTGGTAACAGAGTTATCTAAAGTAACTAAACAGGGTTACATAAAATAGTTATTTTATTGTCAACCTACTTTATTTATTCTACACCAAAAATGAATTTCCTGCAAAAGATATACATTTGATTCCACTGCAATAACTCCTGTTAAAAACAGGTAATATCGATCTTTGAAAACTTCGCAAAACTATTGAAACTACTGGACTTCAAGGCGTTTTTGCGATATACTGTATGTAGAAAAATACTAC
>Ga0255341_1000749_pt1 | contig 51028 bp, 51 predicted proteins | sample wastewater_treat_8_FD_192418 | JGI IMG/M metagenome (GOLD analysis project Ga0255341, IMG submission 192418) | Wastewater microbial communities from Lulu Island WWTP, Vancouver, Canada - plant12 | ecosystem: Engineered > WWTP > Wastewater > Unclassified | place: Canada: Vancouver, British... | reverse complement strand
CCTGTTATTTTATTGTCGTACTGACAGATATGACTTCCTGCAGATTTTCTTATCTTACCAATTTTCCTGTTCTACTTCTGCTAATTATCTTGTCTAACCTACTGACAAAATGCCTGTCTCGCAACAGTATAGGAACACACCCACTAAAGCACTTTCTACAAGATTACGATACCGTGATTCAGCTTCTACCAATTGAATTTCACATTTCTTCCGATCGGATATGTCGTTATATATACTTATAAGTGCTTGTGAAGTGTTAAACCTGATCTTTCTTAAATTCGATTCAACCATAACATAATTTCCATCAAGTCTTACTAATTTTTGTTCAACACAGCTATCCTCCACATCAAGAAACACATTTTTAATTCTATCAATCTCAGCTTCCCTATGATCAACATGTATAAAATCCAACATTGGCTTATTGATGATTTCTTCTACATTTGAGGCTCCTAAAAGCTTAAGTGCATTGGGATTTAAATATACTATTTTCCCATTGTAATGAACAAATATGGCCTGGGGTGAAATTTCAACAAGAGTTCTGTAATGCTCTTCTTTTTCCCTTAATATGTCTTGATAGTTTGACCTGAATTTAATATTTGCGTAGCTCAATAATACAAATACCATCAGAATTACAGTACTTTTCTCCTTGTTTACAACAGGGTCTTTCAACAAATATAAAACTGAAATTGTTAATATAAACATTGCAGCCAGATAAATCCCAATAAATTTGATATTTCTCATAGATAATGTCGTTATAATCACGAGGAAGCACATTAACCATAACTGTAAATCCATGAAATTATTTACATGCGCAAAAGATAAAGTTGCTGCCGAAGCTACAATATGAAGTGCAGCCAGGAAATAAGCAGCATTTTTTTTAACAAAGTTACTTTTTATTGATAAAATAAGCAAAGATGAAAATATACAAACGGAAATTATACATGAAAAAGCTTCAAAATAACCGAATTGAGGATACCAGAAAAATATTATTATCGGTGCTATAAATCCCCCTAGAATGCTTACAAACCGTAATGTTCTGCATGCAATATACGATTCACGATATTTCAAATCTATAAAATTAAAATCCATGCTATGACCTCTCTATGTGCAAGAATAAATAATAGAAAAAATGATTATAATACATATCATAATTTCAAAGTATTAAAAGTTCTGCTGGAATATTGAAAATGTAACGCCGCAATAAGATGCGTTATATAAATATGCGAAAAATTTGAGCTTAATAATTGAAAAGTTGTAAAAAACAGGTAAGATAGCAATCAGATGCTAAATGCCCCTACAATATAATTCTACAAAGTTTGCTAAAATCCTGCATGTTATTTTTATATAAAAATCAGTCCAAATCGTGGCAAGACTTCTCCAATCTTAATTGTGCAATGCTCTTATGAAATACAGGATGAATTCGATAAGGCGCTATTTCTTCAAGGGGCTCTAGAACAAAAAGTCTCTCATGCATTCTTGGATGCGGTATGATTAAATCATCTGAAAAAACAATTTCTTGATCATACAGTACAATATCCAGGTCAATGGTTCGCGGACCCCAACGAATCTTTCTTTCCCGCTTCAAATTGGCTTCTATGCTTTGGATCTGCTTTAAAAGCTCATGGGGCGACTTCAACGTATCAACTTCTATGCATCCGTTTAAGAAATCATCCTGCTCCAGATAACCAACAGGTTTTGTAGTGATCATTCCTGAAACCTTCTTAACCCTGGTTGTATTGTCATTCAACATCTCGATCGCTTTCTCAATATTCTTTTCCTTATCTCCCAGATTTGATCCGACACTTAAAAATGCACTATACCAGCATCTTGAAACCTCTACAGCAGCGTAATCCAATGGTTTGCCTATGGGTGCCCAGGGTTTCTTAACAACAACATCCACCCTTCGGATGGACGGAAATTTAAGCAATATGCCTTCTGACAGCTTTGCCGCACAGGTTTCTATCAACCTATACTTGTGCTCTGTAAAAATAAGTTCAACAAAATTGCATATATCAACATAGTTAACAGTGTGTTCCAATTCATCATTTTGATCATCATTAAATTTATTAACAAATACTTCAAGGGATATAAGGAACTTCTGTCCTACTTCCCTTTCCCCTTCTAAAACACCATGATATGCAAAAACCTCCAGGTCTTTGATAATAATTTTATCCAAATCCTCACCCTCATTCACTCAATTTGTCTTCGAACTATTGTGTCCGTCATTACAATAGCCCTGCGGTTTTGTTCAATATCATGCACGCGAACAAAATCGCATCCCTTCATTATTCCCACAACAGTAGTTGCTATAGTTCCTTCAACCCTCTGATTCGTTGGCAGATGCAAGGTGTTGCCTATCATGGACTTTCGGGAGGTACCTAATAGCAACGGATATCCAAGTGAAGTAAATTTCTCCAGTTGGTTCATAACCTGTAAATTCTCCTCATATGTTTTTGCAAAGCCAATTCCAGGATCAATAATAATGTTTTCACTCCTAACACCTGCATTAAGTGCAATATTAATGCTTTCTTTCAAATCATCCAGCATATCTGAAATGATGTTGTTATACACAGCCTTCTCCCGATTGTGCATCAAACAACATGCAACGCCATATTCGGCTGCCACTTTAGCAATAAGAGGATCCCGTTTAAATCCCCAAACATCATTTATCATGGCAGCTCCATTTTGTATGGCTGCTTCTGCAACCTTTGCCTTATATGTGTCAATGGAAACAGGAATATCATATCTATCTGTCAATCCTTTAATTGCAGGAACAACTCTCCTTATTTCTTCATTTTCATCTACAGGTGTATGACCCGGTCTTGTAGACTCTCCTCCAACATCAATTATATCAGCCCCTTGATGTATCATTTCACCAGCACGAAGAACTACACTTTCCACACTTTGATAGATACCGCCATCTGAAAAAGAATCCGGAGTGACATTCAAAATTCCCATTATATATGTTCTTTTTCCCAACTCAAAACTTTTTTTACCGATAATAATATTTCTATTCATATCTAAATCACCATCATTAATGCTTTTGCTTTGTCAAGGCATTCGAGGTACTCGGCCTCTTCTACGGAATCCCATGTGATTCCTCCGCCAACCCCAAAATAAACATCATTTCCCTTCTTAATAATAGTTCGTATCACAATATTAAAATCCGCATTGCCATCAAAGGAAAAGTACCCGATACATCCGGTGTACAATCCTCTTTTAATTCCTTCAAGCTCACCAATAATCTCCATTGCACGTATCTTGGGTGTTCCTGTTATAGACCCACCCGGAAAACAGTTTTTTAAGCATTGAACAGAATCCACATTATCCATCAATTCTCCTTTGATAGTGGATACTAAGTGGAATACAGTACTGTATTCTTCAAGTTTAAAAAGCTCTGTAACCTTTACAGAATGAGGTTTGCATACTTTACTCAAATCATTTCGTTCCAGATCGACTATCATAAGGAGTTCAGCCTTGTCTTTCTCACTGTTTAAAAGATCCTCCCTGTTTTTTGCGTCTTCTATCTCGTTTTTACCACGGGGTCGTGTGCCTTTGATGGGTCTTGTTTCCACCTCATTGTTATAAATTTTTAAGAATCTTTCAGGTGACGAAGATATAATATCAAAGTCCTCCAGGTGAAGCATCGATGCGAACGGGGCAGGATTAACAGTTCTTAGATCCCTGTATATTTCATATGCATCCTTTAACGTTTTCGATTGAAAACGCTGTGTCAAATTTGCTATATAAATATCTCCGTTTCTTATATATTCTCTCATTTTACCAATGGTTTTTATGTATTCTTCTTTTGAGAAATTCGCTGTAAAAACTGCATTACTTCCTTGCACCTCACATTTTGCCACCTTTTCCTGTTTCTTTATTTTCTCTGTCAATAAACCAATGCTTTCGGAATGCTCCATAAGCATACCGCAAGAGGTTACGTACGTTTTTTTGTTAATATTATCAAATATAATAAGGTTATCATAAAATATAAAATAGTAATGAGGAATCTTCAATTCTTCGCATGATGATTCTCTAATATTTTCTATCGTCAATCCATAATCATAAGATAAATAACCGATACATCCTCCTATAAACGGAATATCCGTTTTGTTTTCAACCTCATATTCCTTCAAAATTTCACTCAACTTATCAAAACCGTCATATCTATATTCAACTCCATTTATTAAGCAGTAATCGTTCCTGCCTTTTATTACAAGAAATGGGTTAATCCCAATAAAGGAATACCTTCCAAGACTCTGGTGATCCCTTTGGCTGTCTAAAAACGCTACATTTTCCTCTCCCTTAAATATAGAGTAAATATCGAAAGGATCAAGCGTTGTCTCAACTGATTGCAAAACAATTTCCATTATTCTCACCTTTAAATTCTCTGCATAATCTAATAAAGTTTCCCAGCATTTGATGCCCCGATTCGGTTAATTCAGCCTCAGGGTGGAACTGTACTCCCTCAATGGGGTATTCCTTATGCCTTATTCCCATTATCACTCCGTCTTTCGTTTCGCAACTCACTTCCAGGCAGCCTGGTATGGTAGCCTTTTCCACAATCAATGAATGATAACGTGTTACTCGCAGGGGATTTTTTATATTCTTAAATATCCCCATCCCATCATGTTTCACTTCAGATATTTTTCCATGTACAGGAACCTCGCCTTTAACGATTGAAGCACCGAATGCATATCCTATTGACTGGTGCCCCAAACAAATGCCAAGTATTGGTACCCTTCCTTTGAATGCACGAATTATATCGAGCGTTATTCCTGCTTCTTTAGGCGTTTTAGGCCCGGGAGACAAAATAATGCCTTCAATTTCTTCACAGAAAAGCTTATCTACTGTAATCCTATCATTTCTAAACACCTGTATATTCTCACCTAATTCAATCATATATCTCACAAGGTTAAAAACAAATGAATCATAATTATCAATCATTACATACATCTTATCACCTGTATATTTCCAATAAACAATTTAAAATTTTTCCGATATGCCACAATTATAATATATTTTATATTTTTTACAAAGATCAATAGCATGTTTTATTTTCATTTATAACACATATTAGTGCTATAAGAAAAGCAAAAAGCAGCCTTTTATTTTTGGGCCGCTTTTATATATAAGTATAATTGTTTATTTTTCTATTCTTTTTCTAAAGCATCTTCCGAGTACTTAACATTGGAATTCCATAAGATCCATTCCTCATAACCTGCATCATATACTGCTTTAATTTGCTGTCTTACTTCCTCAGCACCGTATTTCATATAGTTTCCTGCACCTATCCATGACGCCGTAAAATCCTGTAAATACGGTCTCACCTTTGCCCTGTAATCAGGTACGGCATCTATTCTATTCTTTGCCTTTTTTAGTGTATTATATACAACATTATATGGATCTAAATCTGGTTTGGGAAATACAACTTTATTAATTGTTTGCCCCAAATAATAATGAGATGGATACACCATTGGACTTATATAATCCATATCTTTTCCGATATATTCTAGATATTGTCCTATCTTTTCCGTATCTTCAGGACTTTCACATATTATTCCGAACACATCAGCGGATAAGACAGCATCAGGCATTTCACTTCTTGCATATGCAAGAAATTCATTGATTCCCTCATATAGTTTTTTGTCACCTGCACCTGGAAATACCATATTTGCCTTATTTCCATCGGGGAATCTGACATAATCAAATTGTATCTCATCTACACCCTTCGATAATGCTTCTTTTGCTATATCTACATTGTACTTCCAAGCTTCTTTATTATATGCATTAACCCATGTCATACCGTTATGGATTAAAAAACCTCCCGATTTATTTCTTACTGCCCACTCAGGATTTTTCTTCGATATAAGCGGATCTTTAAAGCACACTACCCTTCCTATTACATAAATACCATTTTCCTTAAATTTTTTAACTACCTCTTCTATCTTGAATCTCTGTTGATAAGTTCCTTTTTCCTTTACAATGGGCACATCCGATGGATAACTTACATATCCTGTATCATCCTTGATATCAATAACATATGCATTTATTTCAGTGGTTTTTGCCAGTTCTATAAAGTGATCAACATTACTTTGTATACTAAGCGGCCATGAGGATAAGAAAAGTGCCTTAGCCTTAACCTGCTCAGGAGAGGGTTTTGCTTGCGGCAGCTCGGATTCCGACGGTTCAGGCACAGGCGTGCTTACATTTGAAGCTGTAGATGAAGGCTTATCGCTATTACCTGCTTCGGACATATCTGTTAACTTGTTGCTGCAACCAGCCAAAGAAGCGGATGCCATAGTACATGCAATAATTAAACATAACAGTTTCGAACGAAATTTGTTTTTCATAGTGTCCCCCATTTATTATTTATTTAGGCTGGAATTTCATTAACATTTAGATGTGAAAAAAATTGTACCATTATTAATTTAGCAAATACTTTGAAAAAACACAATATAATTTGCCTAATTTAAAACATGGAGTTTTTGCCAGTGAAACTTTTTCTTCTCATTGACATAATAATATATCTGTTATATTATATATATAACAGATATATTATTTATAACAACTGAGGTGATAGTTTGCTTTTAAAATTGGATTTACAATCGGAAATACCAATTTATATGCAGCTGAAAATGCAAATCATTGAGGGCATTGCAACCGGCAACCTCTCAGCGGGGGAGCCCCTTCCATCTGTTAGACAGCTTGCATCGGATTTGGGTATTAATCTTCATACCGTAAACAAAGCATATACTATGCTCAAGCAAGATGGCTTCATAATAATTCACAGGCAAAAAGGTGTTGTTGTCAGCCCTTCTGAAGACATAACAGTTACAAACGAATACCTTAGTCAGCTTAAAACCAATCTTAGACCTATAATAACCGAAGCCTTTTGCAGAGGCATGGCAATTGATGAGTTTAATATGATATGTAAAAATATTTTTACTGAGTTAAAACAAACAGGAGGTGAGATTCTATGAAAACTTCAGTCGTTCTGCTGCTTTACCTAACGTGTTATATTCCAACACTGATTTTAATTGCTATAAACCCATATATTACAAGAAAAACTGTATTCTTTGGTGTATGCATTCCTGAAGATGCACATTCTAATGCAGAAATAGCAGCAATAAAAAAATCATACCGAAATAAAACACTTTTATTTGGCGGATTGATATCAATAGTATCATTTTTGCCATCCATTTTTATTCAAAGTGAAGCTGCCTATTCATTCCTTCCTGCAAGCATCTTTTTGCTGGTTGCAATGATGTATATCTTTTACTTTAAATGCCATAATCAAGTCAAAATTTTAAAATCGAGAATGAACTGGATTGATGAAAACTCCCAAGTGGTAATCGTGGATACCACCTTCAGGAATAAAAAGTTTATTGCTTCACCATTGTGGTTTATTTCATATCTCTTTCTAATTACAATAACAATAATTTTAACATATTTACTCTATGATACAATACCTGAGAAAATACCTACCGGATGGAATTTTAACGGCGAAGTTAAGGGTTGGATGCAAAAATCATATAAAACATTACTCTGGGCACCAATAGTACAATCATTTATAATGATAATAATGGTATTTAGTTATTGGATGATCGGAAAAGCAAAACAGATCATTGACCCTGCAGACCCGGGAAAATCATCCGATCAAAACAGAAGTTTTCGATATATTTGGTCGATATATATAATTACTACCGGATTTGTTTTAATTGCAATGATTGGATTTATTCAGTTATCCATATTTGGTCTTATAAAAAACAAACTGGTTATCATAGCCCTTCCTCAAGTTGTTGTTTTAGGCATAGTTATAGGATCAATAATTCTGTCTTTGATTACCGGTCAAGGCGGAAGCAGACTTTTCAGAAATAAAGCCAGCGTTGGTTCCGATTATGGAAATAAAATATCAAGAAGGGATGATGATAAGTATTGGAAATTCGGCCTCTTTTATTTCAATTCTGAAGATCCTTCGTTTATTGTTGAGAAAAGATTTGGTATTGGCTGGACAAATAACTGGGCCCGCCCTATATCATGGATATTAACTATCGGTTTGCTGGTACTTGTTATAGGTTTTACTGTTTTAAGTAATAAATTAACAAAATGAAAGGAGAATACAAAATAATATGAAGAACAAATCAAAATTAATATCTTTTATTGTTATTGCAGCACTTTTTACCCTTAGCTTCACCCAATCTGCTTTTGGAAATGCAGGACAAGAATCAGGGCAAGAATCGGAATTTGTACCTCTTAGGATTATAGGTATGTCACAAGGTGCAGAAATCACCTGGGACAAAAACTCCTCTACTGCATCTGCAATTAAAGGCAAAAATTCCTTAAAAGTTACAGTCGGCAGCAACAAAGCTATAGTTAACGGAAAAGCAGTCATTCTAAGTGTACCTATAAAGTGCGAGTATGGCAGAATAACTGTACCTCTACATATTTTTAACAATGCACTTGGTACAAAAATAAATCTTGAAGACTGTCTCAAAATATTGTCTATCAAATATGTGGAGTTTCTCCAACAGGAAAACATATCAGAATGTATTGCATTATATAACAAAACCTTAAAAGGTATAGTTACACCCCAAATAATAAAACAACAGGCTATCGTACTAAAATCGACAGGCAGCATTAAGCAGGAAAGCATTTCATCCGATAGAAACGGTGTACATATAAACATTTCAATAAAGTATACTTCGCCTGTTATCGGACAGTTTGACTATATTATTCGGTTTGATTACAACGGCTTTATAGATGATTTTATGCTGAGACCCGTTACCCCAAGCGAACCATACATGGCCCCGGAATATGACAATCCTGACAGTTATTCTGAAAAAGAAATAGTTATAGGTTCCGGAGAGTGGAAGCTTCCCGGTACTCTGACAGTACCGAAAGGAAGCGGTCCATTTCCGGTAGTCATACTGGTACACGGGTCAGGCCCAAATGACAGAGATGAGACTCTAGGTCCTTTAAAACCCTTTCGTGATATAGCAGCAGGCCTTGCAGCAAAAAATATTGCTGTTTTTAGATATGAAAAAAGATCCTTAGAACATAATCTTAAGTTCGGATTAATAAATAAAGTGACTGTTAAAGAAGAAACAACAGATGATGCATTTATTGCTGCTGATTTTCTGGCGAAACAAAAAATAATTGATCCGTCCAACATATTTATATTAGGACACAGCCAGGGAGGCTTGCTTATACCAAGGATCATGACAGATAAGGCTTCCAATATCTTTAAAGGTGCTGTTATTATGAGTGGTCCGTCAAGATTTATGGGTGATTTAATGGTACAGCAGTATGAGTACCTGACAAATTTAAATATGGCAACAAAGGAACAATCAGATTTGATAAAGGCCCAAATTGACTTAATTAAGTCGGATACCTTCTCACCGGAAAATCCTCCCCAAGGTTATGCAATGGGAACTCCTTACTGGTGGGCTGATTTGAAAGCTTATTATCCGACAGAAACAGTAAAAAAAGTCATAAAGCCCCTTCTGATCTTACAGGGTGAAAGAGATTATCAGGTAACAGCTCAGGAAGACTTTATCGGTTGGAAGGATGAACTTTCTTCCAAAGAGAACGCAACTTTCAAGCTCTATCCGAAACTTAACCATATGTATACCGAGGGTGAAGGACTAAGTACACCTCTGGAATATTTCACAAAGGCCAATGTCCCTCTTTATGTAATTGACGATATTGCAGAATGGGTAAATGAAGCCATATTCCCTGATCATCGGTAGAAACAAAGCAAAACTAAATACAAATTTTAGACAGCAAAAAACTCACCGATTTTCAGTGAGTTTTTTGTATTATAAATACCTGATATTATAAATAATTTTTCATTATTACATCTTTATTGCACCTTATATGTATATCCAAATTTAACAGCCAACCTCATAACATCTGCCATGTTTATTACTCCATCATGGTTCAAATCATATTTTGGATCAAAACTATAAACTGCTTTTGCAAGCAGCATAACATCTGCCATATTAACAACTCCATCCTGGTTAAAGTCCTCAGGAACCAATACTCCGGTATCAGTTGGTGTTGATGTTGGCGTAGGTGTAGGCCGTGCAGGAATTTCCTTGCCGAATGCATCCAAATAATAGGTCACCCAGGCTAATGGTGCATTGAAGCTTATATTAATCTCATTGGTATCCCATGATTCAACATCATCAATATAACATGTCTGAGGCGGTATTTTACCACTAGAAGGATAGCACCCGCTCAAAGGCCCGATAGTCTCTGATCCCGAATAAGGACCTCCTACTAAAAATCCCGGTGGAACTGACGGATATGTATCGTCGGCCTGAGGGCAGAAAAAGCGATGATGTGGATTTTTAACGGAATTTTCACCGTATCCGGTTACATAAGCTTTAAAAAGCGGATTTCGTCCCATCAAATAGTCCATAGACTCAGTTAATCCGTCAATATACTTTGTATCCTTGCTGAAATCATATGCATATGCCATCACAAGTGCCTTATTAATAACATAGGTATTTGAAGCATATGGATAAGATTCTATGGTCTCATCCTCGCCTAAAAACTCAAATGTATGAGTTGAAGAAAGAGGAACGCCATATCCTTCTTTATTTTGTACTGCAATACATATATCAGCTGCACTGTTTATACTGTCCACTGCCTCCGGAAACTCATCTTTCTTGTGCAAAGCAAGTGTAAGTGTTCCTAATCCTCCTGTAGAAAAGTTGTCAAAACATCCAGCCCACCCTTCATACTCACCGGTTAATGTTACAGGCATCTTCAGACTGTCCTTGTATCCCTTCAAATCAACAAGGTATTCTTCCTCTCCTGTTGTCACATAAAGCTCACAGGCTGCCCAGTAAAAATCGTCTTCCACATAGTTGTCTCCGTATGTAGAGCTCCCGACTTCCACCCCCCACCCAAAAGGAACAAATATGGCAGGATTTTCTTTAGCCGCTTTGTATGCAATCTGTGATGCTGTAAGGCATCTTTGTGAAAATTCCTCATCAATATCCTTCCAAATACGTGATGCTTGTGCCGCACATGCAGCAAGATTCAGTGTAGCTGCCGTAGAGGGTGGATAGTATATCCTCTTTTGGGTATCTTCATCAGGTCTTGTCGCCAATGGAGTCCACATTTCATCCGCTAGCTTGTGAGCTGCCATACCTGCCTTCTCAAATCCTTCAGGAATCTGCATCTTAAGCATCCATTCCATTTCCCAGCGCGTTTCATCCAGAAGGTCATTTATATTATTGTCACTTTCAGGTATGTTGAGTTTATTGTCTCCAAAGACATCATCCATTTCTTTTGACTTTGAGTGTTCATATAAATTCTGTAGTATCCACAATGCAAATCCCCCGTTAGCAACATACTTTCCATGGTCACCTGCATCATACCATCCGCCTGTTCCGTTAATGGTCAAAGGTCCATTATAGTCTTTTCCTTCTGCCGGATATGCTACATCATCAGTGTGTCCTGCAGGTCGAGCCCATTTATTATCAACACAATACGGCATTTTTATTTCAATACCGCTTCTGGCATGATAAAAATATTTAAGTGCATCATATTTCATCTGTGAGTACATATCGGTACCGATATCAAACGGAAAGCTTGTTTCATAACCGGCAAAAAGCTGGTAATCTTTACCAGGTGTTATATAATGTGAAAAGTCAATTATATGAACCGTTTCATTCGATGCCTTATCAAAACCAAAGGGTTTTGTAGTACCGGAAGTAACAACTGTACCTTCACTATTCTTCAATTGCCATTCAATGGGTGAAGTTTGAGAACCGCTTACTTTTACTGTAGCATTCTTAGCGGCATTAGGATAATAGCCAAGCTGATTTACCCTTATATATCTTACCGGTGTTGGAGTAGGAATAGGTGTTGGCAAAATACAAGGCTCCTCAAGCGACATTGATATGAAGCTTATTTCATACGGCGGTACAGCGGCCATTTCTCCTCCTAGATAAAAAGCGAACACTGCATCTTTATAATCCCTGTCTGCAATAAATGTGTCTCTTACGGAAAGTATCTCGTTTGCTTTAACATCAAAGGGTTTCCAGTTGTTATTCCAAGCCTCTTCATAAGGCTCTCTTCTATCGCCTATTTTTGCATATACCTTGCAATCCTTATTTGCTGTCAACGAAAAACTTACAGTATATGTATGATCTTTACCTATTGATATTTTCTCATGACTTATCTGCACATCCCACATTGATCTTCCTATATCATCAATATGTATTACATATTTACCGTCTTGAATCTTCGAATAAGAATTATGTTCTTGACTTTCCGAAATGTGCCACGGATTACTTACACCGCCACTAAATTCTGTTGTCTGCAGCAATTCGGCAGCACTGCAGGTCAATCCCCCTAAGAGCAAAGTAATTAATAGTACACCTAACCCTGTGAGTTTCTTTACCATTTTTATATCCCCCCTATTTTTAATAAAATTTACACAAAAACACACCTTTTCCGAATTTATCACCACCTAACCAAAATACGTATAGAAAAATCATAATATTAACAGTTCTAATACTATTTTATAATGATAAGTAAAAGCTGTAAAGCAAATATTACACATTTATACCTAAAAATTTATACCTAAAATAATTAAGTGTCACATAAAATAAAAAAAGATAGAAGAACAAGTCAACTATCATGAGATACATCAAGGTCCATATGAATTTGGCTTAAAGTAATTGCATCATTCTTTGCTGCTGTCTTTAATATTATAGCCAGGCAGAACTTTTTTTGTCTCAGGTATGCTAGAAGCCTTTACCATTCCCATTTTTTCAGCCCGCCTTATTATTTCTTCATCGTTTATCATATCCTTCGAATCATTTCCTGCTAAATATATTATACTTATTAGAGAAGTTATAATTATACCGATTCCAATTCCAAGGATTATACTCTTTATATTAAAATTAATCATTATATCCTCCCATATTTTCAAACTTTGATAGCCATATTATCAGAATTCATACCCAATTTCAGCTCAATTTCTCCCTTTCCAATATTGAGCTTTTTAGCTATTTCCGTTTCACCCATACCGCTTTGCGAAAGCTTTACTACTTCTTTATATCTACTGCTTGAAGCAATGCCCCAAGATTTAGGCTTGGTATTACTATTAAACTCTTCAGTAAAATTTCTAAGCTGTATAGCTTGGATCCCAATAACTTCGCGGCCGCTTCCTTCCGTTTTGTCCTCGGTATTACCTTTTTTAGCCCTGCTCTTTTTAATAGGCAATTTCATTTCTTTTATTTTTTCATCGGCTAACAAAAGAGTTTCTCTTACTTCATCAGTTTTTGAATCAAGGTTCTCAAATATATATCCCGAAATGCGGTTGAGTTCCTCAATCATTTCTTCTGCATCTTTCATTACACCCAATAATACAGCCTTCATACTATCCACATTTTTGGTATAATCATATGCTTTTTTCCTGTCAAATAATATCCAAACTAACGACAAAGCTACAAGTATAATTCCAATAAAAATTACACTTATGTAGAACTGATTCATTATAAGTCCCCCTCTCAAAAAGTAAAAATCAAAAACTTCAGAAGAACCATTTATAGCCTTATATCAATAATGCTATCACTATCATTTTTTTGCTTATTTTTTTTGTTATCCTTTTTATTTTTCTTTTCCCTATCCTTATTATCCTTTATTTTAGGACCTGTTGCTTTTTCCTGAGAATGAACAGTCTTAACTTCACTCTCTGATTTTTGCTGCAAGCTGTCAGCAGTATTCTGATGCATCATCAGGTTTTTTTGTTGATTATCATTTATTGATTTTGATACCTCTGCTGTTTTAGGTAACATTACCTGAAAGTCAATAGGTTTTATAGACATACAACCACTCCTCTACCACCTAATCATAGGAAGAAATCCTTATGTCTGCACCATCCCTGTATAATGTACAGTACTGAAGGTTCTCCTTAACATACATAAAACATGACCCTATTACTACTTTAGTTCCGCTGTAGATTGTAGCTGAGGCTTTTATCCTGCCTTGCGACTCCTGCTTTAGTATTTCCTCTATATGGGCAATTTCAACCTTTAACTCATCCAATCTGTTTGAATAATATACTTTTGTTCTAAGACTTCTTGCCATCATATCCTGTTTTTCAGCACCCAATCCTCCGGCACTCTCAAGCTTTTTTAATATAGCAATAGCCTGATCAGCCTTTTTTATGTCGCCTTCCATTTTATTCCATTCATCCTTCAATACCTTATAACGTTCCCTTAATGTAGGATCAGTTCCTACCTCAAGCTCCGTTGGAGTATCCATAATAGAACCGATAACCTTGGCTGATATAAGCTTGCCAACTTTCGCAACGCCTCCTACAAGAAGACCTTTCTTACCGGATAACTCAAGCTTATTTCCACATTTTATATTGCTGTGCATTATTGCTTCAGCCTTTATTTCATTCCTGGCCTCGATTGTGCTATACTCAATATACTTGGCTATTATATCTCCACCACTTTTTAAATAGCCTTTTCCCATACCCTGCATACCTCTTTTTAAAACTATATCTCCTCCTGCTATTATGGTTGCACCTTCAACTACACCCCATACCTCTACATTACCGCTAGCTTCAATAGAAAATCCCGAAAGTACATTTCCCCTAACTACAACATTTCCAATAAAACTTATATTTCCTGTTGTTGTATCAACATCAGCACGGACTTCATAAATGGAAAAAACATTTACTTTCCCATCAACAAAGATAACCTGTCCATCAATGCTGGCACACAAGGAGTTACCATCCTTAGAAACTTCCACATTTCTTCCTCTTGGAAGTAAAGCAGGCTTTCCGTCTAAAGCCGGTATCTCTTGGCCTGTCACGGTCTTTCCTGCCTTGCCCTGTACCGGTGGCAATACAGAACACAATACCTTACCTTTCTCAACGCTCTCAATAAGGTTAAGCTCTCTGTAATCCACTCTTCCATCATCTAGTATAACCGGTTTTCTATCACTGCTGGTATCAAAATAAAACTCCACCTTACCGTTTTGTCCATTGACAGGTTCAACTCCATTGGCAATAAGAATCTGCTCTTTAAATACAGGATACTTTAAGATATTTTCCAATAATTCACTGCATACACCAAAAACAACACCATTTTGTCTCAGTGTTTCGTTAACTTCTTGAGCATTAAGCATCCTGCCTCCTTCAGGCGGAGTAAAAGTAATATAGGCTTTCATTTTATCAGATGACACAACGACTGAAGCAGTTGCATCAACCTTGACCTCTGCCTGACTTTCAGCAATTTTTACAGGTGTTCTGTCTGCTTTTAATATGGCTAATTCTATAGTTCCTCTTGAATAATTTTTAACCTGCTTCCTGTTTAACTTCTCCAGCACTTCCCAGGTTTCTACCTTTCTGCCCTTTCCAACAGGTGGATTAACAGTAATATAAACACCATCTTCTTTGTAAGTTAACTCATAGAATCCGTCATTTTGTCGAGAACCTTTTCGCATTTCCAAATCGTTCATCAGCCAACCCACCTTTCTTTTTAAAAGACATTAAAAACAAATGCATCAAGATTTATTTTAGTCTTTCAATATTGATCTGTGTCGAGCCAATTTTCCTCTAAGCCTCAATATAGCCTTTGTATGTAGCTGTGATATTCTCGACTCGGATACTTTCATAATGGAACTTATTTCCTTCAACGTCAATTCATCAAAGTAATATAACGATATAACAGTCTTTTCCTTTTCTGGCAACTTACTTATGGCGTCACTTAATATCTCTTTCAATTCATTAATTTCTATATATGTCTCAGGCTTATCCTCAGTTCTGGAATATGGATGGTCAACACCTATTTCATAGTTCTGCTCAAGAAAATCTTCCAATGATACCATGGAAGAAACACTGACATCATTGAGCAGTTTATAGAACTCATCCATAGAAATTCCAAGCTTTTCAGCTACTTCTTTATCTGTAGCGGAATGCCCCAACTGATTTTCTATTTCAAAATAAACCCTCTCAAGTTCCTTATTCTTTTGCCTCAGGGACCTGGGCACCCAATCCATCTCACGTATGCTATCAATTATGGAACCCCTTATTCTTAAAGATGCATATGTCTCAAATTTGACTCCTTTATTAATGTCAAATTTTTCTATTGCATCAATAAGCCCAAAAACACCAAAGCCCATTAAATCGTCATATTCCACATTAGATCCAAAGTATATACTCAATCTTCCTGCAACGTATTTTATAAGGTGAGCATATTCAATAATGAGCTTCTCCCTAATAACAGGGTCTTTTCTCTCACTGTACTGTTTCCATAGATCGATTCGTTTAACATTTGCAGATAACATCAAAATCCCCCATTACTAATAAATTTAGGACAAATAGTGAAAAAAGTTCTTCTCATCAACTCTGAAATCAATATTATGTGCACTTTAATCCGACGCTTCCTGACTATCATTATCATTAGCCTCAATTCCTTCATTATTTTCTTTCTCCATCTCCTCCTTTCTTTTCTCAAGGTCATCAAAAACGCTATATAGGACACTTCTAGCAAATGCTCCAACCATATAAAAGACCATTAAAGTAATCGTCATTTTAATACAGGTCTGCTTGAGTTCCTCTTTGCCTACATAGCTTATTGTTCCTATAACTATTGCCATAATCGCACTAATTATAAATGGTAGTCTTTGGATATAATCCATTAGGATTCCTCTCTATCAAATCTAAATATAGTTTATACCAAACCCCACAGTCTTGATAAGCAACCTACCGTCATCTGAGTATAGCTCTATAGTACGCCCATGATTTCCACCAACATCCTCAGAAACGATAGGTATATCCAATTGAGCCAAAACATCCCGTGATGCTTCTATGTTTCTGAGACCAATTCGAATATTATCATTGAAATCAGTAAAATTAAACATTTGTGCTCCCCCTGCAAGCTTGGCTTTTATCGTTCTTCTATTTGCCCCAAGTTTAACCATATCCTCCACAAGCCTAACAATAGCCGTGTCTGCAAATTTAGCCTCATTTACAACAGCCTTTGAAATTTTACTTGTTGGCAGCATGATATGTGCCAAACCTATTATTTTTGTTGAAGGTTCATACAAAGCTATACCTACACATGAACCCAAACCAAGTGTCACCAGGATACTGGGATGACCGGTTGCTTTATAATCTGCCATGCCTACTTTAATATTTTCATGCATCAGATTATTACCCCTAAAGTCTTTAATAGTGTTTCATAGGAATCAATATCCGGTATCAAAAAGAAATCCCCAATTACCTTGTTGTCGCCTTCATTAAACTCAGCTGCAATATAAAGCACGGTTTCTCCAAGCATACCGAATTCAATAGCCGGAACACTTAGAATTGCACTTGCCATATCTATTGCAACATTGGGAACACTACATAAGATTTTAAAATTTGTCAGCATCGACAAAGCAGCAACATAGGACCCTGTCATTATATTGCCCAATTCTTTTATTGCCGACATCTCAAGCTCATCAAATTCTTCACTGGTGCTTTCTTTAAATCCAAAAAGCATATTGACCAATAAACGTGCAGACTTCCTATCAAGCATAAAAAGAATATGTCCTGTAATATCACCTGTCATACCTAGTAGTATCCCCACTACAGGCTCCTCAGGAGCATTTAGCATTTCTGGAATTTCATTAAATTCAAGAATTTTAACCTTCGGAACCGACATATCAATTCTCCTGTTTATCATTTTAGCAAGAGCAGAAACTGCATTGCCAGCTCCTATATTCCCTATTTCACGGAGAACATCCAATTGAAGGTTGTTTAATTCATTAAAATTAATTGTCATATTTTAGCTCCTAAAAATTAATTAATTCTTTTATCATTCCTTAACAGAAATGTTAACAAGCTTTTCTATGTTTAATAGAGTTATAACCCGGTTATCAACCTTCCCTGCTCCAAGCACATTCTCCATAAGCCCTTCTTTTGTGAGGCTTGTTGTACTTTCAATCTGTTCCTCATTGATATAAATAACTTCTTTCACTTCATCTACAATTATTCCCATTTGAATATCTTCAAATTTGACAATAATTATTCTTGTTTCTTCAGTTTCCTCAGTCTTGGTTAGTCCAAACCTCTCCGTTAAATCCATTATGGGAACTATATCACCTCTAAGGTTTATAACTCCTTTTATAAAACTCGGGGTCTTTGGAACTCTTGTAATAGGGACCATCTTTTCAATTGTGTTAACCATTTGTATATCCAAACCATATTCTTCATCAGAAAGTACAAACACAACAAATTGCATGGTATTTAATACCGCTTCAGCCATTTATTACACTCCTTTCACTACACTGCAAGAGAGTTTACATCCAATATCAGTGCAACATTTCCATCTCCAAGTATGGTTGCTCCAGCTATGGTCTTAATTCCAGCCAATAGCTTTCCTAATGATTTAATAACTATTTCATGCTGTCCTATCAGATTATCTACCAAGAATCCCGAAAGCTTTTCACCTTTTTTTACAACAACTACTGTCAAAAGCTTGTTTTGATTATCACTTGGCGGAACATCAAGGCATTCTCCAATTCTGATTATTGGAACAATGGTGTTTCTCAGCAGTATTATTTCCTGCTTTTGGACCTGTTTAATATCTTCCGGCTTCACCTTTATAATTTCTCTAATGGTATTTAACGGAAGTGCGTATTTTTCAGTATTTATTTGCACAAGAAGTGCTTGAATTATTGCTAAAGTTAAAGGAAGTCTTATTATAAATTTACTGCCTCTTCCAGCTTCCGTATCAACCTCTACCATCCCTCCTAATGTTTCGATCTTAGTCTTAACTACATCAAGTCCAACTCCACGGCCAGACAAGTCAGTAATAGCATCGGAAGTACTAAAGCTTGGTTTAAACAAAAAATCAATTATATCTTTTTGAGAAAGATTTTTTGCAGCATCCTTATTTATAAATCCTCTATCAATGGCCTTTTTCTTTACTTTTTCAAGATCTATACCTTTTCCGTCATCCTCAACCTCAATAACAACATTATTTCCATCTTGGTATGCCCTTAAGTTAATCTGTCCTGCATCAGGTTTACCAACTTCTCTTCTTTTATCAAGAGATTCTATTCCATGATCCGCCGAATTTCTCAGCAAATGTATAAGAGGGTCTCCAATTTCATCTATTACCGTTCTATCAAGCTCAGTATCTTCCCCTGACATATTAAGAATAATTTCCTTGTTCAAGCTTCTGGAAACATCCCTAAGCATCCTTGGAAATCTATTAAATACAGTTTCAATTGGAACCATTCTTACTTTCATAACCGCATCATGAAGGTTTGTTGTAACTCTTTCGAAATATTCAATAACTTCGTTGTAATTTTGATTTCTTTCTATTTCATCCAATCCTTCAAGTCTGGTTTTAATTATGATAAGTTCACTCACCAGATTCATTAAGACGTCCAGCCTGTCAATATCCACTCTAACTGTTTTTCCGGTCTTGATATTGTTTTTTGAAACCTGTGTCTTTTGATGTTCTTCTATATCATGATTACTTTCCTCTTGATGTGCCTCAGTGCTTACTTCCTGTACTTCACTTTTTATTTCATCAATATCCTCCGACTCGTTTACATGAATAGTTGAAATTATAACATCATCAACCTCTGATATAGCCATCAGTTCCTTCTGGAATGATTCAGCATCTCTTTTACTAATAACAACAACTGTAAACTCAAAATCAAATTTTTCGTCCTCAATATCCTCAACTCTAGGCTCCGATTTAATTATTTCTCCATGACGTTCTAAAGTTTGAAATATTATGAATGCCCTTGCTGACTTTAAAACACAGCCCTTGTTTAATACAACAACAATTTTGAAAACATTCAAATTCATGTCAACTGCTTTATTTATAAGGTTATGCTCATAATGATTCATTTTAAAGTTTGATGTGATGTGTTGGATACCAGCTTTTTCACCCTGTTCATTTGCCATATTTTCTACAACATCAGACTTGGCAACATCTTTGGCAGCATCTATGGCATCCTTTTTGTTCAAAATAGCATCCAAACCTTTAATTATCTCGGAATATTCTTCATTTCCTTCTGCCCCTTTTGTCACCACTTCATTAACATAGTTTTCCAATGCATCGAGACATTTGAACAATATGTCTACCAAATTAGTATTAACCTTTATTTCATTATTACGAAGTGCATGAAGAACATTTTCCATGTCATGGGTTAACTTGGCCATTTTGTTGAATCCCATAGTTCCGGCCATTCCCTTAAGTGTATGTGCTACTCTGAATATTTCGTTCAAAATCGGTACATCCTGAGGATTCTTTTCAAGCTGCAGTAAACTTTGGTTCAGTCCCTGCAAGTGCTCCTTCGATTCCTCAATAAATATTTCCAGATACTGGCTCATATCCATTTTTACTACACCCCCACTATCTCCGTAATCTTTTTCGTGATCCTTTCGAGCGGTACAATTTCATCAACTATTCCCAATTCTACTGCGACTTTAGGCATACCGTATACAGTGCATGTCTTTTCATCCTGTGCAATTATATATCCGTTGTTTTCATGTTTTAATTTTTTTGCACCTTCGCTACCGTCATTACCCATTCCAGTCATTATAATTCCTACAATGTTTGCAAGTCCTGTCTCACTTAAAGATTCCATCATAACCGTAGCAGACGGTCGATGAGATCCATATGGCGGGTCTTTTGTCAGCTTTATTATTATGTTTTTATCTCTTGCCAAGGTAATCTTCATGTGATAGTCCCCTGGTGCTATATAAACCACTCCGGCTTTAACAGTCTCATTGTCTTCTGCTTCTTTGACCTTTACACTACTCAATGAATCAAGTCTTTCTGCCAGTGACTTTGTAAACCCCGGTGGCATATGTTGAACTACAAGAAATGCTGCAGGTATATCGCCAGGCAGTTGAGGTATCACATCCCTCAAAGCTTTAGGACCACCTGTAGATATGCCTATAGCAACAATTTTCTTAATTTGCGAACTTTGATTGTTTTTAACAAATTTTTGCGATTCGCTATGAACTCTATATTGCTGATCTTCTTTTGTCACTATTGCTGTCATTCTATTTTTGAGTCTGGAAATTACTTTAACCTTCTCAAGTAATTCACTTCTTTTATCATCAGAATTTATATCAAATATATTGGATGGTTTGGTTATAAAATCAATGGCACCATGCTCCAAAGCATTTATTGTAGCCTCTGCACCTTCTTTTGTATGGCTGCTTAGCATAATGACAGGAATATCACATACCTTTGTAAGCTCTTTTAGGCATGTAATACCATCCATTACCGGCATCTCAACATCCATTGTTATGATGTCCGGTTTCAAATTAATAGCCTTTTCAATCGCTTCCTTGCCATTTCTTGCAGTATCAATGGTGGTGATTTCTTTGTCACTATTTAAAATATCCGATATTACCTTCCTCATAAAAGCCGAGTCATCAACCACCAGGACTTTAATTGCAGAAACGTTATTTATAGCCATAACACTATATCAATCCTTTTTTTCTTAGTTTTCTTTGCTCTTCAAAAATAAAACTGATAATAGCTTCTCTTGACCTGTCATCTATGTCATAAAACTCTACTCCCAATTCATATCTACTTTTACTGTCAATATCTGATTTGCGGCTTCTAATTATAGATCCATAAAATTTTACAATCTTGTTTTCCGATAGCTGAAGCTCACATTCAATGTATTTGCCTCTTTCAATGCCTTCAGCAAGAACTAAACAAGTTCCTCCTCCGCTTATATCACGCGTAAGACCCTTTGAATAATCTCCCTTTGGTACAGGCATACTATTTAAAATATCAACTTCCCTGCATTTTATATCCAATACACAATCAAGCCTGAAAAATTGCCTTCTTTGTATTTTTTCCATATCGTTATCTACACTTAATTTGTATATCGGCAATCCATCCTTAACAAGTTTGTCTTTTAATTTTGCCTTAAATCTATAAAATTGACTGCCGACATATGCGAAGACAAACATATTTGTACCGATGGGTGCAGGCAAGTAAGTTCCCTCATATATCGGTGCTGCTACACATATGACGGTTTCTCCTTCAGCACATTCAAACTCGCTTACAAATAATTTGTTTATCTCCTTATCACCAATAAAGTAATCTACCAGTTGAATTTCCAACTTAGTTCCAGTGTTTATCTCGGAAGCCTTCATAAATACCTCCGCAACTTTTAATTTTTTATGTTAATTATAGTTGCCTTCCATTGCCTTATGCATGCAAAAAACCAACCAACCTGTTCATAAACCCTTTAATGCCTTTCATTTCTGCATCATTACACTCGTATTCATCACATATTAATTTTTTGGATATATCTCTTATTTGTTTTGATACAATGCTTTTAGGAAAACTTATCAAAAAAGGGTTTTGTGCTTTTACTGCTTTTACAACCGCTTCATCATGAAGTAAATATCCAAGAGGCTCAAGCTTTAAAGAAAGAAATTTTTCCGATACTTTTGAGAGCTTGTTCAATAAATCATTTGCCTCATGCATATCCTCTGCCCTGTTGACTATAACCTTTATAAGCTTTTCTTTATCCCTGTTTGATATCATTTTTACAAGAGCATAAGCATCGGTTATTGATGTCGGCTCAGGTGTTGTAACAAGCAAAACCTCATCTGCAGACATAACAAAGTTCATAACATTATCTGAAAGTCCTGCCCCTGTATCTATAAGAATTACATCTGCTATCTTATCCATAAGTGAGATATTCAATAAAAACTTTTCAAGTTGACTGCTATCAAGCTTTACAAGTTCTTCAACACCTGATCCTCCTGATCCTCCTGATATAAACTTAACATTGCATGGTCCATCTGATAGTACTTGCAATATGTTTTTCTCACTATGAATAACATCCAATAATGTATGCTTAGGTACCATTCCAAAAAGTACATCTATATTTGCCAAACCAAAATCAGCATCTAAAATTATAACTTTAAGTCCTAATTCACTTAATGCAATTCCAAGATTCACTGAAATATTGGTTTTACCAACACCGCCTTTACCACTGGTTACAGTGATCACCTTAGGACTTTTCTTTTCAATGGCAGGAACTAAATCCTGCTTATTTATTTGCATAGATTTTAAGTTGTCAACAATCTTTCTTAGTTTTTCTGCCTGATCCATCATATTAAGATATGCTCCCTAATAAATTTTTGGTCACCTTGTCGATATTTAAAACCTCAATATCATCAGGCACACATTGTCCGGTTGTAACAAACGATAAATTCTTACTTGTACGGAATTTAGCATTTAGTATAATTCCATTAGCCTGACTTTCATCAAGTTTTGTAAAAATCAATTTATAGTCTTTTAAAAAACTGTAACTTTGCAGTATATCATTACAATTATGTATACTTGTAGTTGAACTCATGACCAAATATATCTCATCAGCTTCCGAGGCAGCTATCAGGGATTTTAATTCATCAAACTGAGACTTGTTCCTGCAGCTTCTTCCTGCAGTATCAATTAGAACAACATCCTTATCCGAGTAAAGTGAAATAGCATCCTTTATTTCATTAGGTGAATATATTACATTTACCGGTAAGCCCAATATTTCCGCATATGTCTTTAACTGTTCAACTGCCGCAATTCTGTACGTATCAGCAGTTATTAGCCCTACATTTTTTCTGAGATTCAAAGAAAAATTGGCTGCAATCTTCGCAAGTGTCGTCGTTTTGCCAACTCCGGTAGGACCGACAAGTAAAATAACCGTCGGCTTTTTATTTTCTTTAAGACCAATACTTTCCGGTTTACCCAGTATTCCGGAAATAAGGTTGTAAAGCAATGAGGCTGCATCATTAATACTGGCAGTATCTCCAATTTTTTTACTTACAGTATCAATTAGCTTTTTTGCAATTTCCTCTTCAACCTCATTCTTAATAAGGTTGTTATAAAACTGCATCAATACCTTTGAATAAGGCTTTTCCTCCCTTGCCTTTATAACAGGCATGGAAACTGATCCAGTGTTATTCTGGAATTGATCATAAATTTTTTTGAGCATCGACTCCATGTTATTTACCTTATTCTCCAAGAAATCGATTTTTCCCTCTTTTTGTTCTAAATTTGTTTCAAAATTCGCATAATTTTTTGTCGAAAATTCTTTTTGCTTATTTATTTCGACATTTTTCGCAACCCCTTTTTTAGTACCAATATCATCATCTATGGCTGCAAGAACTTCAACCAAAGGCTTGGCAAATACGTTCATCAGGCCTTTTTTCCTGACCTTTCGCGTATTTAAAATCACTGCTTCATTTCCCAAATCCATCTTTACTTTTAGTATTGCTTCCTGAGTATTGCTTCCCATATAACGTCTTATTTTCATAATCAGATACTCACCATCCCTATTGATTGTACTTCTATATTAGGGTCAATTTCACTATATGATAAAACAATTAATCCCGGTAAAAATCTCTCTGTCAGTCTCTTGAAATAAAGCCTTACAACAGGCGATGCCAAAACTATAGGCTGTTGGCCTAATTCAACCAGTCTCTGAACCTGTTTTGATAAATTGGATAATATTGTATTTGTAACTTCAGGCTCTATTGTGATATACGAACCGTTATCGGTCCTCTGGACAGACTCCATTATAATTTGCTCAAGCTTGGGATCAATTGTAATTACATTTGAATTGCTGTCATTTATAAACTTTCTTGATATGGCTCTTCCTAAAGCTTGTCTTACATATTCGGTTAGAATATCAGAATCATGGGTAGAAGGTGCATAATCTGCCAAAGCCTCTAAAATTGTTACCATATCCCTTATTGATACCCCTTCTTTTAACAGGTTGGCAAGAACCTTCTGAATTTCACCCAATGTCATAACCTTAGGTATCAATTCATCCACTATTGCAGGATAGTTTTGCTTTACATTGTCAATTAAGGTCTGAACTTCCTGTCTTCCCATAAGCTCACTTGCATTTTTCTTTATTACTTCAGTAAGGTGTGTGGCTATTATTGAAGGTGAATCTACAACTGTATAGCCAAGCATCTCGGCACGATCCCTCTGGTTTTCGGGAATCCAGACCGCTGGAAGCCCAAAAGCAGGCTCTACGGTTCTTATTCCATCAATTTCTTCCTCAACTCCTCCAGGATTCATAGCCATGTAGTGATCAAGCATTATTTCACATTTCGTTATTTCCACTCCTTTGATCTTTATCACATATTCATTTGGACTAAGCTGTATATTGTCTCTGAGTCTTATAACCGGAACTATCATTCCCAATTCAAGAGCAAGCTGTCTTCTAATCATAACAACCCTGTCCAAAAGGTCTCCTCCTTGATTGACATCGGCAAGGGGTATAATTCCATAGCCAAACTCCAATTCTATAGGATCAACCTGCAGGAGAGATACAACATTTTCCGGCTTTCTAATCTCTTCAACTTCACTTTCCTGCACCTGCTCTTCTTCCTGAATTTGAACTTCCTTATGCTGCTTTAATAATGCAGCCCCTACAAGTGCAAGAACTGCTGCCAATACCAAAAATGGTATTGTGGGCAAAAACAGCGATAAAACAACACATAATACTGATGCCAGGAATAATACCTTTGGATTTCCAAATATCTGTTTTAAAAGGTCATCACTCATCGCCGAGTCAGATGCAGCTCTAGTTACGATAATACCTGTAGCTGTTGAAATAAGGAGGGCTGGAATCTGGCTCACAAGACCGTCACCGATTGTAAGTATGGTATATTTGGAAAGTGCATCTCCAACCTCCTCACCTCTCATTACAACCCCAATTATGAGTCCGCCTATTATATTGATAAAAGTGATAATAATACCTGCAATTGCATCACCTTTTACAAACTTACTGGCACCATCCATTGCTCCGTAAAAATCAGCTTCTCTTTGTATCTTTTTTCTTCTTTCCTTTGCAGCAGCTTCATTGATAAGTCCTGAGTTGAGGTCAGCATCTATCGCCATCTGTTTTCCAGGCATTGCATCAAGTGTAAACCTTGCAGCAACTTCAGATACTCTCTCAGATCCCTTTGTTATTACCAAAAATTGTACTACCATGATTATTAGAAATATAATAAATCCAACAACTATGTTACCCTGTGCAACGAAAGTACCAAAACCTGCAATAACCTCTCCTGCCTCACCGGTAGAAAGAATATGTTTAGCAGCAGTAATATTAAGAGATAATCTGTATAGTGTAGTAATAAGAAGCAGGGATGGAAAAATAGACATATCCAGTGCTTCCTTGGAATAAATGGTATTTAATAAAATAACAACAGCAAGTGATATGTTTATTGCAAGCAGTATATCCAAAACTAAGCTAGGTATTGGAAGGATTATTATAAGAACTATGGAAACTATAATAAGAGCAACCGACATATCTCCCAGCTTCATTTTTTACATATCCTCCCCTCAAATTATATTATTTATTAGTACATAATTAACTTGTTACTTTTTATATAAGCTAAATTTATGCTCCATTTTTAATACTGTAAACAAACGCCAATATTTCTGCAACCGCTTGATACATTTCTTCAGGTATCTCCTGACCAACCTCCACACTATCGTAAAGACTTCTTGCAAGTGGCTTATTTTCCACTATTTCAACCTTGTTTTCCTTTGCAACTTCTTTAATTCTCTGTGCCATATAATCCTGCCCCTTTGCAATAACCTTAGGTGCCTGTGAAACATTGGAATCGTATTTGATGGCCACTGCAAAGTGTGTTGGGTTGGTAATTACAACATCTGCTGACGGCACATCATTAAGCATTCTTCTCATTGATATTTGTCTTTGCTTTTGTTTAATCTTTGATTTAATCTCAGGATTACCTTCAATTTGCTTGTATTCTTCCTTTATCTCCTGCTTTGACATCTTCAAATTTTTCTCGAACTCATACCATTGATATATATAATCAACAGCACCGACAAAAACCAGTGCCACACATATTCTAATTGCAATATTTATAACGGTTGAAGCAATGTAGGTTGCAACACCTATTGCATCCAATTCCATTATGATTAATAGGTTTCCGGCTTCCGATTTAATATAGGAATATGCAACAGAACCTACAACTACCAGTTTTATTATTGATTTCACAAGCTCAACAACAGATCTTAATGAGAATATTCTTTTCAGGCCGCTTAAGGGATTTATTCTGCTGAACTTAAACCCCAGATTTTCAGATGTAAAAAGAAATCCAACTTGTGCATATTCAGCAACAAGACCCGTTATCAATGCTACTGCCAATATAGGCCCACATATTTTTAAAAGCTCTATTAGTGACAACATAAAAAGCTTTGATATACCATTTATTGTATAGAGATCAGGTATTTTTACATATTCAGTAAGTACCACCTTCGTAAAATATACTATTTCATTGAACATATACCCGCCCAAAAGGCGAAGTGCAACAAATATAAACAATAATACGAATGCTGAGGTTATCTCCTTGCTTTGTAATACCTGGCCTTTTTTTCTGGCATCCTGCCTTTTTTTAGGAGTTGCCTTTTCGGTTTTGTCATCTCCTCCTGCAAAGAGCTGCAGATTAACAGGTATATAATTTCTCTTTAAATGGACTATATTCATTTTTGAAATACCATATCCTTTATGACTTTAAGCATTTCATTATCTAATTCGCCAATCATAAACCCTACCAAATAAATAAAAACGGGTACTGTGACTACCATAACCAAAACCCCCAAAATGATTTTTGCAGGCATACCTACTATAAATACATTAAGCTGAGGAATACTCTTAGATATTATCCCAAGTGCAATATCGGTTACTAAAGTCGCAGCAATTACAGGTGCAGCAATCTTAAAGCCAATCAAAAACATTTTGGTAAAAATCGACAAAACATCATTCATCAAAATACTGTTAAATGCCGTCTTGCCTGCAGGTATAAGTTTATAGCTTTCAAAAAGAGCCCTCATTATTATGTGATGGCCGTTAGAAGCCATTAATACCATCATACTTATCATATAGTAAAAATTCGCTGTTATAGGTATTTGTATATTGCTTATTGGGTCTAATACATTAACCATACCGAAGCCTATCTGCATATCAATCATTTGCCCCGCCATAAGTATTGCATCAAAAACTACAGTTGCTATATATCCTAAAATTATGCCAACAATAAACTCCTTAAATATAATAAGGGTATATGAATACAAATTGTCTCCAAAATCTAACGGGTTCATTTTTACAGCATTCATTAATAAAAGAGATGTTATAAGTGCAAATCCAACTTTTATATAAACCGGAATATTCCTTCTCCCAAATATGGGTGCTAATACAAAAAGCCCGGTCATCCTGAAAAATACAAGAATAAACATCTCTATGCCGTTTAGCAGTATCCCTTCTGGTATTGGCATTTTACTCCACCCACTAATACAAAAATAATTTTTATTTACTTGATGTAATTATTTATATTCAAAAAAATTCCCTCAGTAAACTCTATTAACACTCTAAGCATCCATGATCCAAAAATCAGTATACTTCCTAAAACAGCCAAAATCTTAGGTATAAATGTCAGAGTCTGCTCCTGAATCTGAGTGGTGGCTTGGAAAATACTTATAGCCAAACCCACTATAAGGCTTAGTCCTAGCATTGGTGCTGAAACATATACAACAGTCATTAACGACTTTTGTGCCAAATCTATTACTGACCCCTGATCCATATTAACCCTCCTGTTTCTATATGTTTGCATAATCATAGTATAAAATGTCTTTCGTCATAATTAAATGCGTCATCGGACAAAGCTATTGACAATAGTTTTTGTTAAAAGATTCCATCCATCTACCATAATAAATAACAATATCTTAAAAGGCAGAGATATCATTATCGGTGGAAGCATCATCATCCCCATTGACATCAATGTACTTGAAACAACCATATCTATAACAAGAAAAGGAAGATATATTAGAAAGCCAATTTGAAATGCCGTCTTAAGCTCGCTGATTAAAAAAGCCGGAATTACCACTGTAAGAGATAAATTTGACAGGTCGGCTTTTTTTACAGGAGTTGTACCTCCTGATAATGATACAAAAAGAGCTAGATCCTTTTCGTAAATATATTTAAACATAAAATCCTTTATTATTGCAGATGATTTATCAATTGCAGCCTCCTGAGTTATCTCACCCTTTGAATATGGTCCGTAAGCATTGTCATTGATTTCCTTACCTACAGGTGCCATTATAAACAAAGTGAGAAACAGTGCTAAGCCTATTAACACTTGGTTTGGCGGCATTTGTTGTGTACCTAATGCATTTCTCAGAAAAGAAAGTATTATTACAATACGGGTAAAGGATGTCAACATCATTAATATAGATGGTGCTAATGATAAAACTGTCAGTAGCAGCAGAATCTGTATACTGGCAGATACATCCTTAGGGTTTTCCGAAGTACCTATATCAATGCCAATTTTGGGAATTGGCACAGTCTGTTCTGCAAAAACAGCAATTGGAACAATAATTACGAAGATAAAGGCAATTATTGTAAAGAAAACCTTTTTATTTTTCATTAGTATTATCATCTCCATAATCTTCAACAGGTTTTCCAAACTTAGAAGATAGTATTTTTAGTTTTTGCAAATTGCCTTTAAACCTTGTTGATTCAACGGAAACAGTTGTGTCTTCATTATGAATATCTTTATTCTTAATGTTTGAAAAATATTTATCAAACATTGTTTTGAAATCTGAAGTATCATTTATTGGAGCATCTGTTTCCACATCAAGGTCATAAAGCTTAATTTCCGTTATAAATTCAAGACTCTTACCTGATGATGCCATAAGAATAAATTGTTTTCCAGCTTTAACCAGATGTAATTGCTTATTTAAACCTATCGTTACTGTATCAACTACACTCAAGTGTTTTCCTTTTCCTGCTTTGTTCATTTTTGTGCCAAGGAACCTGGTAGTAATGTATGTTAAAAACAATAAGGAACCAAAGCCTACCAAATAAACAAATCCTTTAATTACAGAAACTGTTGTGTCCATTAGTATATACCCCTATCCTATCCCAATACCTTCTTAACAGCCTCAACTACCCTTTCTGCCTGGAATGGCTTTACAATAAAGTCTCTAGCACCGGCTTGTATGGATTCTATAACCATAGCCTGCTGCCCCATTGCAGAGCACATAATAATCTTTGATTCTGTATTAATTTTTCTAATTTCTTTTACAGCTTGAATTCCATCTACTTCCGGCATGGTTATATCCATTATAACCAGGTCTGGTGAAAGTTCCTTATACTTTTCAATAGCTCTGGCACCATTTTCTGCTTCTCCTGCAATTTCATAACCGTTCTTTGATAAAATATCTTTGATCATCATCCTCATAAACGCTGCATCATCAACAATTAGAATTTTTTTACTCATCCTTAATCCCTCTCCTTAAATTAAATTCTGGTTAACATAATGTTTTGAGAGTATCACACTTCGAAACAGAATAACTTGTCATTATTTATTACATTCTACCTGCTTTTTATAGTCTCTTTGAAGGATGTATAATATCAGTAATTCTGACACCAAAGCTTTCATCAATTACAACCACTTCACCTTTTGCTATTACTTTGCCATTTACAAGTATATCAACAGGTTCGCCAGCTAACTTGTCAAGTTCAATAATAGAACCCGGGCCAAACTCCAAAATATCCCTTATAAGCTTGTTTGTCCTTCCGAGTTCTACAGTTACCTGCAGAGGTACATCCATTATAATTCCTATATTTTTCTTTTCAACAATTACCTTACCCTCATCAAAAGACTGGAACTGAGCAGGCTGAACATTTATGGGGCCGCTATTATGATATGGCTGGCCATATCCAGTATTTTCAATGCCAAAGCCCATATTCTGCTGGGTTTGTACCGGAGTCTGATTCCCAAACCCTGAAGCTTGTGCAGGCTGAGTTGAAAATTGCTGTGCATTTGACTGCATTGGCTGAGTCGGAGTCTTTACAGGCTCTGATTGGCTTGGACTTTTTGCATCCATGCTCAGAAGATTTTCTACAAGATTTTTAGCAAAATTAATCGGTATCAGCTGCATTATCTCACTATCAATCAGGTTTCCTATGACCATTTTGAAGGATATTTTTACTACAGACTGACTTTTTTCAAACTCGTTAAACGGTTGCTCCGCTCCCGTTTTTATATTAAAAGCCTTAGGAGGCGAAATATCAATTCTTTTACCAAACAATGAAGACATGGAAGTAGATGATGAACCTATCATTTGGTTCATTGCTTCTCCAATAGCACTAAGGTGCAATTCCGAAATCTCACCATCATAGTTGTTTCCGTCCCCACCCATCATCAAGTCTGTCATTATTTTGACATCATCTTCCTTTAAAACTAATAAGTTTATGCCGTTTAGACCTTCTGTATATTCAACTCTTACTGCAACAACGGGCAAATCATATTGTTTTGTCAATTCACCCCAAGTTGATACTGATACTCTTGGAGTAGTAATTGTCACCTTTTGTCCTAACAATGTAAATAAGGTAGTTGCAGATGTTCCCATGCTTATATTACCTACTTCTCCAAGTGCATCAACTTCCTGCAGACTAAGGCCTTCAGTGCCGCCTACATTACTATCTGAAGAAGGTTCTGATATGGGTTCACCATTCAGCAAGGCATCAATTTCCGCTTGTGATAGCATATCTCCCATTCTATTCATCCTCTCTTTTAAGTACATGAGTAATTTTTATTGACACTTTATTTCTTTTAACACCAGGATTGGCATAAAACTTTAATATATCCCCTACATGAACTTCAAGATTGCCATTAACATTGGTATCTAAAGGCAAAACATCTCCTCGCTGCAATTCCAAAAACTCTGCTACCGTAATCACTGTATTTCCTAGCAATGCTCTAACCGGCACTGCTGTCTCCTCTATTTTGTTTTCTATATTCTCTTTTACATCTGCTGCAAACTCCTTTTCTGCTGCAGAGAACCAGAATCTGGTACTAAGCTTCGACAATATAGGCTCAACAACCATATGTGGAATACAGATATTAATCATTCCTTGCACTTCTCCAACTCTTGCACTCAATGTAACAAGTGCTACTATTTCATTAGGAGATATAATTTGTGCAAACTGTGCATTGGTTTCAATCTTTTCCAACCTTGGTCTAATTGCAATAACATTTTCCCAAGGTTCTCGCATAAGATTTAACATCTGAATTATAATTCTTTCAATAATTGCAAGCTCTATTTCGGTAAATCCCCTTACTCTTTCCATTGAAGAACCTTTTCCACCCAAGATCCTGTCAATCAATGCAAAAGATATATTAGGAGCAATTTCAAAAATAACCGATCCTGATAAGGGTGTAAAATCAATAACCGATAAGATAACAGGATTGGATATTGAGTTGTTGAACTCATAATACGCAAGCGGTTCAACCGATATGACATCTACTTGAACAAGAGTCCTGAGGTAACCTGAAAGAAAGTTGGTCACCAAACGGGAATAATTCTCGTGTATTATATGTAGAGTCTTTAGATGATCCTTCGCAAATTTGCTTGGCCTTCTGAAATCATGGCTTTTAATCTTCTTTTCGGTAGTTGTAGTTTGTATCTGCTGAACATCTATTTCACCAGTATTCAATGCCCGCAGCAGTTCGTCTATTTCATTTTGCGACAGAATATCTCCCATTTGATCACCTCCTTACTGGTAGAACCATTCTTCTAGTACAACAGAATATACCAAATCCGTCTTTATTTTCTCAGTTTCCAGAAGCAGTTTATTTATCTGCTCCTTTAACTCCTTTTTCGTCTTTTCCTTAGTCTCAGGCTTGGATACTTCATCATAAGTCATATTTAAAAAATAATTTCCAACCAACTCTCTCATATCACTTTGATGTGCTTGGAGTTTCGCAGCAACATCTTTAACACCGTCAACCTTTATAAAATACTTAAGTTTTATACTTACTCTAATAGCGGAAAGATATTTTTCGTCTTTATCTTTCGATTTTAAATTAAAAACTTTTTCTTCTTCAAACAAAGATACTTCAGCTAATTCACTATCCTTAGGTACCGAAACTATTGTTTGACCGGCATCAGTTCCTTTGCCGGAACCATTACCACCAAAAACAAAGACATACAAAGCCAAAACTGTTAAACTTAATGAAAGAAATGCAATAACAATCAACAGTATAAAAAAGCTACCTTTTCCATTCAAGTCTAATGCCCCCTTTTAATCCTGAAAAATCCTTTTGGTATTTATGAGGATTACTGGTCCTAAATCCCAAAAGTGTTTTGCATCCTTAAAAAAACGTCATAAGAAACTGCCCCAAGTATTGACTAAACACTAAAATAAAGCATAATTACCTATACTTAAATAAAAAGTAACTCTAAAAAAATAACATTTGTTACCTGAATTTACTTCTATACTGCTAAATTACTTATATTCATTGGATTGCTTATTTAAAGACAGCTAAACTAAAGATTATTAAACCTTCTGATTGCTTAAATAAAAATGTAATCAAGATTAGATCAGTTCGTCTTTACTGACAAACAAAATTTTACCTTTATATTGTATCACCTTATCGACTATTTGTTCAATAGTTTCTTCTACAATAAATTTTTTTCCGCTTGTTGTAGTCACTACTGTATCCGGAGTTGACTCAACCGACTCAATCAACTCACAGTTGAGCACTAAAGTTGACCCATTCAATCGCGTTAATTTAATCATAATAGTTTTACCTCAAAAACTCAAGTGTTTTTTATGTTACTTTTTTATGTTACTTTTTTATGTTAAGAATTTATTATAACAGGTCATATATTATTTTCCCTGATTATTGCCCATTCTAACAGATATTTTGTAGCATTTCATTATTACTATAGACTGCTTGTAATTTTTACAAGCAGTCTATTATACTATATATTTCTGTTTATTTACTTAAAGATTACCTTTTTAGATTAACCAATTCCTGGAGCATTTCATCGGAAGTGGTTATTATTCTACTGTTTGCCTGGAAGCCTCTCTGTGTAACAATCATATCGGTAAACTCTCTAGAAAGGTCTACGTTTGACATTTCTAATGTCCCCGGGTTTAAACTCCCAACACCTTCACCACCAGGTTTAATAGCTTTTTTGAATTCCCCGGAGTTGGTTGTTTCTGCATACATATTGTCTCCGACCTTCTGGAGACCGGCAGGGTTTTCAAACGACGCCAATGCAACCATTCCTAATGGCTGCTGTTGGCCGTTGCTGTATACTCCCGTTATTATTCCGTCTCCTCCGATATTGAATGTAACAAGGTTACCAGTTGGATAACCGTTAACATCAGTTGTCTTAACGGAACTATCCGCATCATACATTGTTAACTTTTGGAAGTCAATTGCAATATCTACAGGCTCAGTTCCTACACTTGCATCAGGTATCAGCTGTATTGAAGGATTTGTAGAGTAGCCTGACGCTGATGTAACGATCTGACCTTTTGTATCAAACATTATATGACCATTAGCAGTAGATGCTCCAAATGTAGCAGAACCCGAGCCTGCAGATGCTGACCAGAACCATACAGTTCCTCCTGTAGCACCACTAGCTGTTATACCGTTTGCTGATTCCTTCCAGAAATTTATGTTTATCTTATAACTATTTCCTAATGTATCATAAACTGTCATAGGTGCTGTAAATTGAGGCGGTGATGTAGCTATATCGGCTCCAAGAGGTGCTTTTGATGCATCAAGATTACCTGCAAAAGTTGCTTGAGAAGTTGCCTTAGCAGCTATCATCCTTTTGTTTTTATTATATATATCGGAATATATATTTATCGGTTCTACAGGCTTTTCCGTATCAAACTTATATGTACCGTCAGCTTGTGCTGCTCCCCCATAATCCTGCCATCCATACACATTCAAGCCCCCGGAGGATACCAGATTCCCCAGTTTGTCAATCCCAAAGTTACCGGCTCTTGTAAATTTAAACAGGTCTCCCGACCCACCTTTCAGTATAAAAAAGCCTTCTCCTTCTATGGATAAATCTGTAGGGTTATCAGTTCTCTGCACACTTCCTCTTGTTGTTATGGTATCAACAGATCCTACTGCCAAACCCAAACCAAGCTGCATGGGATTTGTTCCTCCCCTGCCGGTAGTTGAATCAGGCGATGATGCACCTTTCAAAGTCTGACTAAATACTTCCTGGAATGTTACCCTTCCAGATTTAAAACCAACAGTATTCACATTAGCTACGTTATTACCAATAACGTCCATTCTTGTTTGGTGAGCCCTTAACCCCGATACACCGGAGAACATAGATCTCATCATATTAATATTCCTCCTTCAGTGGACTATTCCTTCAGTCAATCCGGAATAGGCAGCCTCCCCGAGGGGTCCAGCCGCAATGTAATTGTTTTCATAATAATATTGAAAAATCAAAAAATTTTATGCAAACACGGCACCATCAATATTTGTAAATACATTATCCTTAAGTTCACTGTTGTTTACTGCGGTAATAACTGTTTTACTTTTTACATTAACTACAAATGCCATATTGTCCACTATTACCAATGAGTCTTTAACACCTTTCATACTAGCCTTATTCACTGCCTCATTCATCTTTTCCTTCTGAACTTCAGTGAGTTTGATATTCCTAGACTGTAGCCTCTGCTCTGCATGCTTCGAGAATTTAAGCCCCTCGTTTTCAGTAATCTTATCTTTTAATATTGCACCGAAGTCATTTGCAGTACCTGATTTTTCCTCTACTTGATTTCTTCTAAGGCTTTGTCCGTTATTGATTCTTCCAATATTATTTAGATAGTTATTGTTTACAACCATTTCTCCTCACCAGCCTTTTGCTGCTCTACGGGTTTGATGTTGCTTATACTTTCAACAGGAACATAGAGTTTATCAAGTATTGCTGTAGTTGTTCCATCAGGTGCAATATTATATTCTCTGAGAATTGCAGATACTTGCACTTCTTTTAACGTTGACGGATTTATAACATTAACGTCTACTGTTTCTCCAATATGAGTTTCAAGATAATTTCTCTTATATGAAGGATCTGTGGTTAATACGCCCGTGATTCCTGATATTTGAACGCTAACCCCATCCATAACTGCATAGTCTTCATAGTAGCCCTTCTGAATTTCCGTGACTATACCGCTGACTGGAACAATATCCCCAGTGTAAGAACTGTAAACAACACCCTTACAATCAAATCCTATTAGATTGGTGTAGGTCGAAATGTTGCTGCTTCTTCCTGTCTGCCCCTCTGTTACTTCAGTAACCTGATCAACCGGAATCTCTTGATCCTTCACGACTACATATGTCTTATCCTTTGCTATTCTAACAGCAGTAACTTCTCCATCAATGGTTTTCAACTGGTTTGATGATGCATCTTCTATTGTTGCGGTCACATATTTACCCACAAGATTCATAGCTTTTACCGATGAAAATCCTGAGTTCATGTTCTGCATTTGTTCCAATGAACTGAATTGTGCCATTTGGCCTATAAATTCCTTGTCTTCCGTAGGATTCATAGGGTCCTGATACCTTAACTGTGTTACAAGAAGACTTAAGAAATCATCTTTGCCAAGTTCCCCAGTTTTTCTATTACTGGTGGATTTTGAAGATTCATCAATTATTTGTTGTATAGTTTTTTGTGTATTTATTGAACTAACAGCCATCTGACTTCCTCCTTCAAGCAGTAAGGTTTATTCTGTTTTCTCCCATTAAGTACGGATTAACTTTTTCAATATTTGCCTCAGCTTCCATTGAAGCTATAGAATTGTGACCCATTCCTCCAACCTTACCATTACCTGCCTTTTGTTCTTTGCTATAATCCCCATGCCCGTGGAATTCTCTTGATTTGTTACTGTCTACAGATACCGAAAGTCCTTGTATTGAAAATCCCTGTTTTTCCAAAGTATCCTTCAATAGCTGCATATTTGACTCTAAGACTTCTTTAACCTGCTGACTCTCTGCTATAAACTTTGCAGTGATTATTCCATTCTCTGTTACTATTTTCAGTGAAAGCTTTCCAAGACTCTCAGGCCTCATGGATAAAACCATTTCCGATTTATCTCCGTTAAATACAACCTTTGCTTTGTCAATCACCTGAGTAAGTATTTCCCTTTTACTAATAGGCTGTTCCTTAAATGCTTTAATTTCTTCAGCTTTTCCTGTAGCTTTACTTAATTCACTTTGATCCTTTATTCCTGCAATATTTAAATCACTGCTTGTACTTTTTATGCCAGTTTCTGTATCAAGCCCCAGGTCATCTTTTGAAGATTTGATGTAAAAGCTCTCAGGTGTCTTTGTACCTTTGCCATCATCTGATATAATTTCCTCTGAATTGTTTGATTGGGACTCTGTAGTATCTGAACCATGAGATTCTTCACTTTCAACATCATTAGCTGCCATGATTTTCTCATTGTTTCCCTGCTGGATTTTGGAAGTACCCTCTTCGATGGACCGAATTGTACCATTTTTAAAGCTTTCATCCTGAACTACTTTTCTACCGTATCTATCCAGCATACCTTCGGCAATTTCTGCCAGCTGTTTTTTCATTTCTTCCGGGTTTTCTTGTGCCTTCCTAGTCAATTCCTGAATTTTTTCCTTAAGCTTTTCCACCAATCCATCTAAAGAGTTTTCATGTACTTCTTTTGATGGTTCCTCTGGCATTTGCATACCATTTACTTCCTGGATATATGCCATATATTCATCGGCACCTTCAATTTTAGGCAGAACATAACCACCATTTGATGCTTTGGCATCGTTGAGCTCCATAACACTATTTATGATATCTTTTAATGTATTTATAGTGTCTGAATCTAAGCCAAGCTTTTGCGAAATACTATCTACAATAGCAGATACATGATCTTCATATTGAAGATTTTGTGTATCTATACCAAGATTATCCATGATTTCTCTAAAAGCTTCAGGCTGTATACCAAGTACCTGTGCTATTGCCAGTTCCTCTTGGGTCATTCCATTACTCTTAAGTTTTTTTACACCATTGTCTTCCTTGTCTATATTGTCTTTTTTGTAATAGTCATCGGTAGTTTTTCCGGATCCTCCAGTATGCTTCATCTGTGTATTATGGTTACTTCTCATACTTTCTTTGTAGGAATTCACCATAACTTTATCTTTTGGGGTCGGTTTTTTAAATTCATTCCGGTTTGCATTTCTTCTGTCTTCAACTGCTTTTAATTGATTTTTAAATGTTTCTCTTTCATAAGGAGCTTTAACAACAGAAGGTGAAGCCTTTTCAACACCGACACTATATTTTGCTGCTGAAGAAAATGCCTGTGATCTGTTCAAATATCCAATCATTATTTCTTGCATTTCTTTTATCTCACCTCCTTTCAAGGCTTTATGTTAAGAAATTATTTAATATTACTTCCCATTACCTATTATTCTTCATTTAGCTATGCCTGCGGAACAGGTGTCATGTAGAATTTTGATAATTTCTCGGAAACCATAGCAGAAAAATCGGTCTTCATAGATGCCAGAACTTCTGCCGAAGACTCCTTTTTCATGTATCTAAGTATATCTACCACTAGATCTATCTTAGCTGTACCCAGCTCTTCAAAAATAGCTGCGGCTGCTTCTGAATCCATGGTTTCATACAAAGTTGCAAACTTTTTTATTTCTGAATTGACTTTTTGCTCCGTTATAATTTCTGCATATATTTTTTGTGAGATCTCAGGGTTAAGCTGTTCATAAAATTCCTTGAATGCTGTTTTATCTCCCCTAGCTACAGTTTCATCAACCTTCCTTTTATATTCTTCAAGTTTGCTTTTTTCATCCTCAAATTGCTTTACATTCTCTTCGTATTGCTTTTTGTACTTTTCAGCTTCTTCTTTTAGTTTATCAATCTGCTTATTGGAATTTTGCAGTTCTGCTATTTTTTTATTTGCAGATTCCAGCTGTTTTATATGATCTTCTTTAGTTTTTTTAAGCTCCACATATTTTTTCTTTAAGTCTTCAGGAGTCAATTTATCAGGATCGTCCACTTCCTTAGCTTCCGACAAGGCTAATCTTAGGATTGGTATACCTTGTATTTCTTTTCTGTATCTTTCTGCAGTACCACCAACATTATTTTTAATAACAATAAATAAAGCCCCTCCAATAACCGCTGTCATTATTACAAGTGCTGTAAAAATGGTGAGCAACACAAATAAAACTCCTTTTTTATTGCTCTCCTCTTCGCTTCCTTGCGGTATAGGGCTTAGTATTTGCTGATTTATCACTTCATCTTGCTTCATCTTTTCCTTTTTAGCCATATATATCCCCTATTTCACTTGGTAATCTGAATATTTGTAACTAACAATTTCATCCATTCGCTTTTGCTCATCTTTAGACATTTCAATCAAATATTCATTTAGCTTTTTTTCTCTAAGCTTTTCTAAGATTTTCCTTTCTTTAACTATTTTTATCAATTCTTCTCTATATCTATCGACAATATCGCTTGCTTCCTTAATATTTTTATTTTGATCCTCAACTTTTTTAGCAAGACTGGAAATATACATTGTATAGCTCCTGAGTTCTTCAATCCTTGCAACGGAAGAAGACTTTTCCCTAAGACCATTTATGTATTTTTCCCTGTGCCTTAAAAGTGACCTTCCCTTTTCCTTTTCCTCCTCAAGCTTTTGAACAGCCTTACCCAGTTCATTTTTAGCACTGTCTTCAAGCTGTATTTTTATATTCAAAAGCGGCTGAAGCCTAAATTTAAATTTCACCATACATGTCCACCCTTTTTAGGAATTATTTAAAATAAACTAAAGTTCTCCCTGTATTAGCTCAAAAGGCCGAACATCATATTTATAGTCTCTTCAAAAGTCAGCTTGTCATGAGTTCCCTGCTCTATAAAACTTATAATTTTATCGTAAACATCAATTGCATAATCAATTTTTTCATTACTGCCTCTTACATAAGCACCTATATTTATAAGATCTTCAGCATCCCTGTAAACAGCCATAACTTTTTTTATTTCAGCAGCTGTTTTTTTATGCTCATCTGTTACTATGTCAGACATAACCCTGCTTATGCTGGCTAAAACATCAATTGCAGGATATTGGTTTCTATTAGCCAAAGCTCTTGATAACACTATATGTCCATCTAGAATTCCTCTGGCTGTGTCTGTTACAGGCTCCATCAAATCATCACCATCTACAAGCACTGTATAAAGGCCTGTAATGGAACCTTTGTCGGAACAACCTGATCTTTCCAGAAGCTTTGGCATTGCAGCAAATACAGATGGGGTATAACCCCTTGAAACAGGTGGTTCTCCTATTGCAAGTCCAATCTCTCTTTGTGCCATAGCAAAACGAGTTAATGAATCCATAAGCAATAGAACATCTTTTCCCTGATCCCTGAAGTACTCCGCTATAGCAGTTGCAACAAGAGCCCCTTTCAGCCTTACAAGAGCAGGTTGGTCAGATGTGGCAATTACAAGTATTGACCTTTTTAGTCCTTCCTCTCCCAAATCCTTTTCTATAAACTCTTTAACTTCTCTTCCTCTTTCTCCTATAAGTGCAATAACATTTATGTCAGCTTTGGTATTCCTTGCTATCATACCTATAAGTGTACTTTTACCAACACCGCTTCCTGCAAATATACCTACCCTTTGGCCTTTTCCTATGGTTAAAAGACCGTCAATTGTTTTAACTCCCAATGGCAGAGGCTCCGCTATTCTTTTTCTTTGCAGCGGATGCGGGGTGGCATTTTCAACCGGGTAGTAGCATTGCACATCAACAGGGCCTCCGCTGTCAATAGGATTACCCATACCATCCAATATCCTGCCTTTGAGCATATCTCCAACAGCAACACGCAAAACCTCATCTTTAGCTACTACCTTGTTGCCGGGGCCTATCCCACTCATTTCACCAAGGGGCATTAAAAGGACCTTATTATCCTTAAATCCAACTACCTCAGCATTAATTGCCTTTTTGCTCTTTGTAGTATGTATATAACATATCTCACCCATATTGACCTCAGGACCTATGGATTCAATTGTCAATCCAACTACCTTTGATACTTTCCCTGTATATTCAATAAAATCTGATTTATCAAGTATTTTCAAATATTTTTCAAGATCAATTACAGGCATTTTAGCACCCCAAATCACTTTTCATTAAATATTACATCTCTAAATGCATCTTCAATTTTTTTGAACTTTGTTTCCATACTTGCATCAATAGTGCCGTAAGCAGTTTCAACTATACACCCTCCAGCCCTTAATGATGAATCTTTTTTTACATCAAGTTCGCCTATCCCATCAATCTTTCCTAGAATGATGTCCTTATTGTCACACACATAGTCAAAATCCTCATTAGAAACCTTCAAAACAACATTTTCCTTACTTGAACATTTTTCAAAGGCCTGCTTAATAAGGCCCAAAACTACTTCTTTGTTTGTACTTATTTCCATCCCTAAAACCTTCCTTGCTATATCAAGGACAACGTTTACAGCATCTGATTCAATACTTTCCAAAACTTCCTTATATTCTACCCTTGCATGTTCCTTAATAAATTCAGCTTCTTGAAGCAAATCCTCATACTGCTTCTTTACCTCACTATATCCTTCCTCAAATCCTTTTTGTCTCGCCTCTTCAATTATGGCGTTAGCATTCTCTATAGCCTCGTTCTGAATTTCACTAATCATTCTTTCAGCCTCATAATTGGCTTCTTTTATTATCATTTCCGCTTCTTCCCGAGCACTCTTTAAAATTTGCTCTCTTGTTTCAACATCCTCCTGGGGTTTTATATAAAGTTCTCTATCGTCCTCTTTGTTTCCAGCATCTACACGCTTTATGGTTTGAAAATTCAAAGACTGGTTAACTTGAAAAGGCACTCCCAGATTTATTTGATAATTTTTATATATCTTGTTATACAATTATTTCATCTCCTCCGCCTCTGGAAATAACAATTTCACCTGCATCTTCAAGCTTCCTGATTACAGTAACAATCTTTTGCTGTGCTTCTTCAACATCTTTAAGCCTTACAGGTCCCATGAATTCTATATCCTCTTTTATCATTTCTGCCAGACGTTTTGACATATTTCCAAATATAAGCTTCTGAACCTCTTCAGTAGATCCCTTCAACGCTATGGCAAGCTGACTGTTGTCCACTTCCCTCAAGAACCTCTGTATTGACCTGTTATCAAGGGTTAATACATCTTCAAATACAAACATTCTCTTCTTAATTTCTTCAGCTAAATCAGTATCCTCAATTTCTAAAGTTTCCATAATATATTTTTCTGTTCCCCTATCAACATTATTAAGAATATCAACAATTGATTGAACACCGCCTGCTGCAGTAAAATCTTCCGTTACAAGAGATGAAAGCTTCTTCTCAAGTACCCTTTCCACCTCTTTTATAACTTCAGGAGAAGTCCTGTCCATAGTTGCAATTCTTCTCGCTACATCTGCCTGCTTGTCCTGAGGTAATGCTGATAATACTACGGATGACTGTTGAGGCTTTAAATAAGCAAGTATCAAAGCAATTGTTTGTGGATGCTCGTTCTGTATAAAGTTAAGAAGCTGAGTCGCATCTGCTTTTCTAACAAAATCAAAGGGTCTTACCTGCAGCGATACGGTGAGCTTGTTAATTACCTCCAAAGCTTTTTGAGTACCTAATGCCTTTTCAAGAATTTCCTTAGCATAACCAATACCACCCTCTGCTATATATTCCTGTGCAAGGCATATCTGATAGAACTCTTCCAGTATTCGTTCTTTATCTTCAGGTGTAACGGTTCTGATATTTGCGATCTCTAGTGTAAGCTGTTCAATCTCTTCTTCCTTTAGGTGTTTGAAAATTTCCGCAGATTTCTCAGGCCCAAGAGATATTAAAAGCATCGCTGCCTTGGTCTTTCCGTTATATTCACTTTTTGTGCCACTGTTACGACTCACCTTATGATCCCCCCAGCAAGTTAATAATTCCAGGTATCTATCTATTTATGTCAAGTTACTCCCAATCATCTGAGAGCCAGGTTCTTAAAAGCTGTGCAACAGATTCAGGTTTTTGCTTGACAAACTTCTCAATCTGCTTCTTGATTTCGGATTTTTCTTCCATTTCAATTTCTGGAATTTCATCATATTCGTCACCTACTGTTACGTCAAAACCACCTGCTGCAGCCAAAGCAGGTTCAGCAATAGGCTTCTGTGCTTCTTCCTTTTTCTTCCTCGGTATAAGTGCTATTATAAGCCCTATAGTAAGAAGCAGAAGAAGTACAAAGAATCCATAGGCATTGACAAGCTCTTTAATGGTATCAGCCAACGATTTGACTTCTATAGTTTCGGGTGCCATTTTATATTTGTTAACTGATATATTTGCTACGGGTATCCCGGTAGCCCTGCTTACATCATTTTTTATGGAATCGATAAAAGCAGGTGTTATATTGGTATCATCCTTAACCCTTCTTCCGTAATACAGTGCAACAGTCATTGTGGACTTCTCCACATCCAAGGCACCTAATGCTTTTTCCTCATCAGTAACTGTTCTTTTATATTCATTATTAACCTTCTCGGATGACTTGTCATATGAAGAATTACCCTCTGAGTTTATAGGGTATGTAGTTGTATCCCCTGGATTTGAATCAGTTCCGGGAATTCCTCCTGCATTGTCGTTAACAAGCTTTTCCTTTATTTTTTCCGAGCTTATTATAGCAGGACCGTCCAAACCTGTTCCATTGGAAATATCACTTGTCTGCTTCTTCATTTTGTCAAAATCAAGTACAGGATTTACAACAGCTCTTATGCTTTCAAAACTGTCAAGGGGTACTTTGTTGTAAAGATTATACACACTGTTCTCAAGTGCCCTTTTCATTCTCTGCTTCATATCATATTGGTTATTTGCCTCATTAATCGAGCTGTCTATAGACTGGTTATTCAATATATTAAGGTTGTTATCAAGAACAGTAACATCCTTTGGTTCAAGCCCCACAACACTAGATGCAACCATCATAACAATACCCTGAACCTGTTTTTCAGTAAGTTCGCTCATCGGTTTGACGATTACATTTGCTGAAGGCTTTTCATTACCCTTATCGTCAATTACAAAAGGAGTATCTTCAGGTTTGGATATTGTGACGCTTGCATCTTCAATATTATCAGCCAACATTTTTAGTTTTGTACTTAAAGTTGACTCGTCATAGTGCTGCCAAAGCTTCTGTTTGTCACTTTCAGTTGTGTTAATTTTTATTGAACTGAAAGCATCCTCAAATGTCATACCGCTTCTGGGATAACCACCCTGTATCAAGGCTACCTGTGCCTTGTTATTATCTTTTGAGTCAATAAGAATGGTTCCAGAATTCTGCTCCAGCTTGAAATTTATGTTCTGCTCCTGCAGAATTTTAGTCATCTCACTGATATCTTTTTGACTGGAGCTTTTAATAAGCGGCACATAGCTGGACCTTGTGGCCAAAACTATGGTCACCGTAAGAACAGCCACCAAAATAGCAGAAATTATATAAATACGTTTTTTTTGAGACTTATCGAGAGCCTTCCAAAAATCAGAAGCTTTTTGCTGCAGCTTCGAAATAAATTCAGGCATAATTACACCACCTTTTACAGAGCTTTCTCTTGCGTGAATAATTTCCAATCCTAGAGTATTTAATCACAATACTTTTCTATATAAATCTCCGTTCAGGTATTGCAATATGAAAAGTGTTATTTAGCCTCACTTTTCATATATTTTAAACAAATATAAATTATTCTAAATTTGCATTCTCATTATTTCGCTGTAAGCATCAAGAATTTTGTTTCTGATTTGCATTGTTAGCTGCAATGCTATTTCCGCCTTTTCCCCGACAATCAGTACTTCATGAATATTATCAGTCCTGCCTGCAGCTAATTCATTGGCAAGATCCCTTGATTGTATCTGTAAATCATTTACAGAATTCAATGCATTACTAAAAATTTCTGCAAAATTTAATCCCTTACTTTCAGTATTAGGGATATTTTTATCAAAAACAATGGGAGATATTGCATTAAAACCATTTACAGAATTAACAGCCATAGATTCCTCCATAAATTAACAAGAATTTAATTATTTTATTTACATAATCCCATGTTTATGTACTTATCGTCCAATTTCAAGTGCCTTCATAGCCATACTCTTAGTTGTATCTATAGCAGTAACATTAGCTTCATACGACCTTGTAGCAGAAATCATATTTATCATTTCAGTCAGGACATCAACGTTTGGCATGCTTACATAACCATCCACATCAGCATCAGGATGACCAGGATTGTAAATCTTTTTTAATGGAGATGGATCCTCAACAATATTGCTTACCCTAACACCATTACCGGCTATTTTTTCTTTACTGCTGGCGTTTAAATACTGTGAAAACGATGTATTTTGAGACTTTTCTTCAAAAATAACAAGTTTTCTTCTATAGGGCTGTCCATTTTCATTTCTGGTTGTTTCAGCATTAGCTATGTTCTGGGATATGATGTCCATTCTAAGTCGTTGAGCAGTAAGTCCTGTAGCACTTATATCAAGAGAACTGAAGTATCCCATTTATTATCTTCTCCCTTCGCTTATTACTGACTTAAGATTTTTAAATTGCCCGGATAGCTTTTGTATCAAAGCGTTATAAACAATATTATTCTTAGCCATTAAAGCCATTTCTGCTTCGATATCCACATTATTCCCGTCAAGCCTCATTTCCAAATTGGTGTTATCCTCAGTAACTGTGATATTGGCATTATTTATATCTGTTCCTCCAATTTGAATATGCTTTTTATCAGTACGTAAGCCTTTAAAATTACTGCTGTCCATCGCATCGCTGAGAACCTTTTCAAATGCTACTGTCTTTCTTTTATAATTTGGTGTATCAATATTGGAAATATTTTGTGTAATAGCTTCATTTCTTAACACTGTACCATCCACTGCCTTTTCCAATATTCTGGTATTATTAAATAACCATCCAACCATTGGTTATCCTCCTCTCGTTGGAGCTTGCAGAATGATAGAACAAAAACATAAAATATTTTGATCCTTAATATTGCCATAGAAATTGTGGTATAGAATGCACCATAATTTCCAGGACATTAAAAATGCATATATTTTGCAAATAAATCTACCTATTACACCCTAAAATAAAATAGAAAAAATGAACCTATTGATAATTTAATTCGACAAACTTTTATTTCTCTTAAAAAAGTCTATTTTTGATGTGTTAATGCACTAAGAAGATAATTCATCTACATAATATCATATTTTTCTATGAAGTTCAACAAAAAAATGCATAAGAAAAAATTTTACCGATAAATATTAATGGATGCCATAGAAATAAATAACTACCTCAAAATAACTCCTCTATTTCATTTCTAATCTGCCTTACTTTATCTAATGCTCTCTGGGATATTTCGAAATTTTTCTTTCTTTTATCCCTGATTCTTATATCCAATCCGTCCATCAACCCGAAATTAATATTCATCGGCTGAAAATCCTTTACTGCAGGATTGGAAATATAGCTGCTTAATGCTCCTAAAGCCGTGTTTTTTGGAAAAAGCATCACATCCTTTCCAAAATAGCTCAATGCAGCATTAATACCTGCAATCATTCCCGATGAAGCCGATTCAATGTAACCTTCCACCCCTGTCATCTGACCTGCAAAGAACAGATTGGGCTTATCCTTTAGTCTATAAGCTCCATCTAACTTGCCGGGTGAGTTAATAAAAGTGTTTCTATGCATGACTCCATACCTAACATACTGAGCATTTTCCAATCCAGGGATAAGCCCGAAAACCCTTCTTTGCTCAGGCCATTTAAGCCTAGTCTGAAAACCCACTATATTATACAGAGTTCCTTCTGCATTGTCCTGTCTTAGCTGGACAACTGCATAAGGCTCTTTACCTGTATTAGGGTCCACAAGCCCTACAGGCTTTAGAGGACCGAACCTTAATGTATCTTTACCTCTTTGAGCCATGCTTTCTACCGGCATACACCCCTCAAATACGGCATTCTTTTCAAAATCCTTTATCTCTGCTGTTTGTGCATTAATAAGCTCATTTAGAAAGTGTTCATACTGCTCCCTGTCCATAGGACAATTTATATAGTCATCTGTTCCCCTTCCATATCTGGCAGCTCTAAAGGCTTTAGTCATATCAATTGAATTATATTCAACTATAGGTGCAGCAGCATCAAAAAAGTGCAGATACTCTTTTCCTATCAGCTTCCCAAGATAGCTCGAAAAATCATCTGATGTCAAGGGGCCAGTAGCTATAACAGTTATTCCTTCCTCCGGCAAACTTTTTAATTCCCCATTAATAATTTCAATATTTTCTGTTTTCTTTAAAATATCGGTAACCATTTGTGAAAATAATGTTCTGTCAACTGCCAAGGCCCCCCCTGCTGGTACAGAAGTCGCATCAGCACATTTCATTATGACAGAATCAAGTATTCTCATTTCTTCCTTTAAAAGACCTACTGCGTTCTCAAGCTGTGCCGAACGCAGAGAATTACTGCAAACAAGCTCAGCAAAAGTTTCTAAATGATGAGCTGGAGAAAACTTGTGGGGTTTCATTTCAAATAATCTTACCTTTATACCTCTCTTGGCAATCTGCCACGCTGCTTCGCTGCCTGCAAGTCCAGCACCAATTACATTTATATAATCAACCATCTATGTCACGTTTCCTTTTTAATTCTTTAGTAATTACAACATTATTCCTTAGGCTTTACATAATCGCAGCCTTCCTTGCTGCACTTGATGGTTTCCTTCTTTCCTGACATATGTGAAACCAAAAAGCTGTCGCATTTGGGACATTTCTCATCAACAGGTTTATCCCATGTCATAAATCCGCATTCTTCTCTATTCTCACAGCTAAAATATTTTCTTCCTTTTTTTGTTTTTCTAATAACAACCTTGCCTCCGCATTTAGGGCAATTTACTCCTGCCTCTTCCACAATAGGCTTTGAGTTCCAGCATTCCGGAAAACCGGGACAAGCTAAGAACTTACCAAACCTTCCCATTTTAACAACCATGTTTTTTCCACATTTTTCACAAATTACATCAGAAACCTCTACAGGTATTTCAACCTGGCCAATACTTTCTTCTGCCTCTGACAATACAACAGCAAAATCCTTGTAGAATTCCTTCATGATTTCAACCCATCTTTTGCCGCCAACCTCTACTGCATCAAGCTTATTTTCCATTTGAGCCGTAAATTGTATATCAACTATATCCTTGAAGTTATTTTTCATGATATCAGTTACGATTTTACCTAACTCAGTTGGATAAAGAAACTTCTTTTCCTTTTCCACATATCCCCTTGCAAGTATGGTTGTAATAGTAGGTGCATAAGTACTTGGTCTTCCTATTCCCTTTTCCTCCAATGTTTTTACCAGTGTGGCCTCAGTATACCTTGGAGGTGGCTGAGTAAAATGTTGTTTGGGATCGAGTTTTTTAAAATCAAGTGTTTCTCCTTCTTCCAAAGCAGGTATATTAACATCGGCACTTTCTCCATCGTCATCCCTGCCTTCAATATATACAGACATAAATCCGGGAAATTTAACCTTGGAACCGGCTGCTTTAAATACATAATCTCCAACTGCAATGTCCACACTTAGTGTATCGTATACTGCCGAAGACATTTGGCTTGCAACAAATCTTTCCCAAACCAACTTATATAGTTTATACTGCTCATTTGACAGTGAGTCCTTGATTTCATCGGGGTATAAATTTACATAAGTTGGCCTTATGGATTCATGTGCATCCTGTGATGCAGATTTATTTTTATAAACCCTTACATCCTGAGGCACAAAATTGTCTCCATACTTTTCCTTAATATACTCTCTTGCTTCATTCTGTGCTTCTGTAGATACTCTGGTAGAGTCAGTTCTGATATATGTTACAAGACCCATAGCGCCATGTCCTTTAATCTCAACACCCTCATAAAGCTGCTGGGCAACCATCATTGTTTTCTTGGTTGTAAAACCCAGCTTTCTTGCAGCTTCTTGCTGCATTGTGCTGGTTATAAAAGGAGGAGCAGGTGTTCTTTTCTTTTCGCTTTTCTTTACCTTGGTTACAACAAACTTTTCACCGTCAATTTCATTTATTATTCCATTTACTGTAGTTTCATCACTTAATTCAATTTTCCCCTGAGCATTTCCGTAAAACTTCGCATTAAATGATACCTTTCCTTTAATCTGACTGAGTTTTGCATCAATAGTCCAGTACTCTTCCGGAACAAAGTTTTCTATTTCCTCTTCCCTATCACTTATAAGCCTTGTGGCTACAGACTGAACCCTGCCAGCACTTAAGCCTTTCTTCACCTTTTTCCATAGAAGAGGACTGATTTTATAACCTACTATTCTATCCAAAACCCTTCTTGCCTGCTGTGCATCAACCAGGTTTAAGTCAATTTTTCTTGGTGCTTTTATTGCACTTTTAACAGCGTTTTTTGTAATCTCATTAAACGTTATCCTACACCGATCATTTTCATCTATATTTAAAATATTAGCCAAATGCCATGATATAGCCTCTCCCTCACGGTCAGGGTCAGTTGCAAGGTATATCTTTTCAGCATTTTTAGCCTCTTTCTTTAATTTTGCTATCAGGTCGCCTTTGCCTCTAATAGTTATATATTTAGGCTCAAAATTGTTATCGATATCTACCCCCATTTGACTCTTGGGTAAATCCCTTACATGCCCCATTGAAGCTGTTATCTTATACCCTTTGCCCAAAAACTTTCCTATGGTTTTAGCTTTAGCAGGTGACTCAACAATTACCAAATTACCAGCCATCATAATCCTCCGTAATCTGCTTTTTAATCTTTAATCCTAAAAATTTTACCCGGTATTTGATTGACTATCCCTTTTAATTCAAGCATTACAAGAAGTGAACCTACAACCTTAATACTAAACCCACTCTTTTTTGCAAGCTCATCTATATGTAATGGCTCAAGCTTAAGACATTCAACCAATCTTCTCTCTTCGCTGCTCAGACCTTTAAACAAGGCCTCGTCATAAGTATTTTCACTACTCTTTGTAACAACAGTATCAGTTATACCATAATTAATCAATTCCTCCAATATATCTTCAACGCTTGTTACAATTTTTGCTCCATCCTTAATTAATTTATTTGTACCTTTACTATTCAAACTGCTTATATTTCCAGGAACTGCAAATACCTCTCTACCCTGTTCAAGTGCAAACTCGGCAGTGATTAAAGAACCGCTTCTTTCACCGGCTTCTATTACCACCACTCCAATTGACATTCCACTAATAATCCTGTTCCTAGCAGGAAAGTTGGGTGGTACCGGTGGGGTTCCAGGAGGATACTCTGATATAATAGCACCTTTTTGGGTTACTTCTGTAATGAGCCCTTTGTTCTCGGGAGGATATGCTATATCAGCACCGCAACCTAAAACTCCTATTGTCCTGCCTGTTTCTTTTGCTCCCTTATGTGCATGAGTATCTATGCCCCTTGCCATACCGCTAACCACCGTCAGTCCAACTCCAGCTAATGCATATGACAGGGATTCGGCCATTTTTGCTCCATAATATGTTGCTCTTCTTGCACCAACTATTGCAATACATTTTTCATTTTTTAGTATATTCCCCCTTACATATAAAATTATAGGAGGATCATATATATTTTTTAAGTAATACGGATAGTTTTCATCCTTAATAGTAATTATATTTATTTTTTGTTCTTTTGCTACTTTTAAATACCTGGCAGCATCTTCCCTGAATTTCCCATCCAATAGCAATTTTATACCTTTGCTATTTAAGAAAGATACTTTATTTAATTCTGCCTCCGAAGCATACCATATATTCTTTGGATGCTCAAAAAACTTTAAAAGCTGTCCGCATTTGGCAGAACCAAAACCCGGTATTGAATTTAACCAAACCCAATATATCAATTGATCTTCCATACTTTTACCTCTTATTATGAAGTATGCAATCACTAGGCTATTATACCACACAAAACATAAATAACAATAACATAAAAGATTATTAATCTTTATATTTGTCCATATCATAATTGATTCCACTGCAATAACTCCTGTTAAAAACAGGTAATATCGATCTTTGAAAACTTCGCAAAACTATTGAAACTACTGGACTTCAAGGCGTTTTTGCGATATACTGTATGTAGAAAAATACT
>Ga0255341_1000748_pt1 | contig 51123 bp, 45 predicted proteins | sample wastewater_treat_8_FD_192418 | JGI IMG/M metagenome (GOLD analysis project Ga0255341, IMG submission 192418) | Wastewater microbial communities from Lulu Island WWTP, Vancouver, Canada - plant12 | ecosystem: Engineered > WWTP > Wastewater > Unclassified | place: Canada: Vancouver, British... | reverse complement strand
CTGACCCCAAATTAGTAAATATTAGCAAAACACCCTTGATATTTTCCTAATAATGGTTATTGCGTGAAGTTGTCAAGGTACATCTATTGTAAAAAAAGAGTTTATGCAGTGGAATCAAACATAACATCTATATTATTTTCATCCCGAAAAGTTGATGTATACCTTTGAAGAGTAGGTACAAGACCTAGGTCATCTAGAGACATGGGCCTTAAATTGTATATAATTTTTCTTACATCAACCAGACTTTCTCTAACAATCCTTTTTAGATTCTGCAGCTCAAGCCTTGCCTTTTCAATATCCACATCAATAAGTTTTTCACATACCTCAGCTTTTAAAACAACGTTTGACATTGACTGGGCGGGACCGTCATGAATTTCTCTCGCAACTCTCTGCCTCTCATCCTCCTGTGCCTTGATAATCCTAAATCCCCAAGCTTGCCTCAACTGCATGTCTTCTATTTGGTTTCCCAAATTAATAAGGTCGCCGCAAAGAAATTCCATGGCTACACCAACATGAGCCATCAAATTATCTGCTCTTTTGATAGTTTTTAATACTTCCTTTATCCTAACCTCCAAATCATTCCTTCTTTTTATGTAATACTTTTCTTTTTCCCTTTTTATAACAAGCTCTATACGTAGATTATCGGCTTTTTCATAAGCTTGCTTTAGCTCTTCCTCCGAGAATTTTTCATAATTCTTATTTACAAGCATAAGCTTTTTTCTGCTGTTTTGGAGTTCTTTTTCAATTTCCTCTACCTCAATTATCAACTGGGCAGCCTCGGTTTTTAAAGCTTCAAGCTCAGAAACAAGGTTTTTATGCTCTTTCCTGGCACCTTCGGCTATCTCACAAATCTCTTTCTTACTTCCATTTATTGCATCAATGACTTTTTTAATTATCTCATCCATCTTTGAAGCATCAAATTTGTAATTAGCCATAAATCCTCCTGCAGGTTAAGGATTTGAAATGTGCTACTTTATTACTCTATTACTTTAATTAACCTTCAATAATCCATCTGTTATCCTTATCTTTTTTTACATTCATCTCATCTAAAGTCCTTTTTACCGCTTTATGCAGTGCTACTGCCGCTTCCTGCCTGAAATATTCAGTATTCAACTTACTTCTGTCACTATAATTCGATATATATCCAATCTCAGCAATTACAGCTGCCATTTTTGTTCTGCGTAAAACAGAAAGATTCGGCCTTGCAATAATCCCGTTATCAATTGTTCCAAGCCTTTTAACAAGCTCCTCCTGAACAATTTGTGCAAATCTTTCACCATTTATTCTCCCGATTTCACTACTTCCCCCGGGACAGTAAAGTGTTTCAGTTCCTTTATAGTTTGGACTGTCAGGCATATTGTTATTGTGAATACTCAAAAACAATGTTGCATCCTTTTCGTTTGCCAGGTCAGACCTTTCTCTTAGTCCTACAAACACATCGTCTTTTCTTGTATAGATGATTTTATATCCATCTTTTTCCAACAATTCTCCTAATCGTAACGATATATCAAGATTCAATTGTTTTTCGTAAATATTACCATAATATGTTCCCAAATCGTCCCCACCGTGACCCGGATCTATGACTAAAAGCACTTCTTTTTTCACAGGTGTGGGTGTTGGCAAAACTATGTCCTTAGTACTTTTATCAGTAACATTTTTTGATTGTATTTTATTATCCTTTTCGTTAAATGTAGGAGTTCCTGTGTTCATAATGTATTTGTTGAAAAAAAAGGCAGTATTCAAAATTACAAATAGAACCGATAGTAATACTATAAGCGATTTAACAAACAAGGGTTTCTTAATAAAATTTTTCTTCATTAGTTTCACCTTTATTATTGATAAATTTTAAGAAAATTAATGATAATTTGTATCACCCATTAATTATATAGATTTATATATTAGTTTTAATATAATTATCGGCTTTTTTTGCTATAAAATCTAGCTGAATAAAATACCTTACATGCCTAAATTTTATAATAGTCCAACTTTTACGCAATTGAATTTATCATTTCCTTAAATGATATTTAAGAAATTAAATGATCTTTATGTACATTATGGTGTCATTATAAAACCAGACACCATAATTCAAATACCCTTAATGCTTAATTTTCTTAATTTAGTTTTCTTAATTTAATTTTCTTAATTTAAATTTTCTTAATTTAAATTCCTTAATGTTTCATCTTCCTAATGTACATACCTGTTCACATCACTTAATGTAATGCCTTCATGAAGGGCTATATTGATTCCGTTTGCAATAACCTTTGATATTCTTTCAATTATATCATCAATTTCCTTTGGTGTTACAATAAGATTTCCAACATAAGGCTCCAATACTTCCCTGATCAACATATGTTTTTCATTTCTGTCAATCTCATTTAGCATATTATAAAACTCTGTACCTTTAGATGTTTGTTTTATAAGGCTGTCCATGGCCATATCTATGGCATCATTTGCTATAGTAGCCGCTTCAACAACAGTAGGAACCCCGACAGCTATTACCGGAACCCCCATAGTAGCCTTAGAAAGCTCCATTCTTTTATTACCCACTCCTGAACCGGGCGAAATTCCGGTATCGGCAATTTGAATTGTTGTGCTCATGCGCTCTGTTTTTCTTGATGCAAGAGCATCAATGGCTATTATGAGCTCGGGCTTTATTTTATCAACAATTCCCTTTATTATCTCACCTGTTTCTATACCTGTTATACCAAGCACCCCAGGTGCCACAGCACATACGGGCCTTACCCCGTCTTCAACCTGTTCAGGAACATATTCCAACAAGTGCCTTGTAACCATTAGGCTTGATACCACCTTTGGCCCTAATGCGTCCGGTGTTACATTCCAATTTCCCAGACCTACTACAAGTACAGTTGAATTTTTGCCTAGGTTCACAAGTTTCTGGAGTTCCTTTGCAAACTCCCTGCTGGATTCTTCAACAAGGTCCTGATCATTCTCCCTAAGCCTTGGCACTTCAAGAGTAATATAGTTACCCATTGGCTTTCCTATTGAGTCTTCTCCCATAAGAGTTGTAACTCTTACTCTGGTTATCTTGATATCATCAGTACCATCATTCTCAACCTCTACCCCTGGAGGATGTTCCGCCCCTTGATTTTCATTGATGGATGATTGCTTAATAAATAATTCATTTGCTTCTAGGGCCAAATCAGTCCTTATGCTTCTATTCATAAATAAAACCTCCTCTTCTAAAAATGCTATTTATCCTTCTTTAATTATGGCATGATTGAAGTATTGCTTACTGTTTTGAGTGTGTTAATGAAATTCTCCTATTTGTAAAACCTCAATAATATTTTTTCCTTGTGCAGTGGTTTCAATACCCATTTCCATAGATAATTATTTAAAAGTTTTAATAAATACCCTTGCAATTATATTTTTTTCATGGTACAATACTTCATGGTTATTAACTCGCAGGAGGTGAAAAGTTTGCCAAATATTAAGTCCGCAATAAAAAGAGTAAAGGTATCTCAAAAAAAGACATTAATAAATTCAATGAAGAAATCTGCGCTTAAGACTTCAATTAAGAAATGTAAAGAAGCTATCCAGAGCAAGGATGCTAATGTTAAAGTTTCTTTTTCTGAAGCCATAAAAGCTATAGATAAAGCAGCAGCAGGTAAGTTGATACATAAGAACACCGCTGCGAGAAGGAAGTCCAAATTAGCTAAGGCATTGAATGAAATGGCTTGATTTCAAAATTAAAAAGTAGTCAACAAATACAAACGTACTTTTATAGGTACGTTTTTTTGTTGTCTTTTTAATACTTTTTCCACAAGAATTAGTATACTTTTTCTTGTATTTTATTGTTATATTGATATATACATGTAAATATTTGTTGCTTTTTGATCACAGTTATTATATAATTAAATTAATAGGGTGAAATATGATTGATAAAATTAGTGATTTTGTTACAAAAAAAATTAGAGAGAGTAATAAAAATATAACTGACGAGAGAGCAGAAATAATAGCTTATGGTATAAATATAATAATATATCAAGCAATTGTTACAGTAATAATATTCATAATCGCGTTTTTTTTAGGTGTATTTGTTTATTCTTTTATATCATTTGCCATAATTGGTTTGCTTAGGTCAACTATTGGCGGAGCACACTCTCACACACGGTTTCAATGTATTCTTATGCATTCTTTCTCTATTTTTGGAACAATACTACTTTCAAACTATATTAAATTAAATAGCTATTGTCCTTCAATATTTTTATTTTTAATCAGCATATTTATTATCTTAAAATATGCACCTGGGGAAACTGTTGATGGACCTTTGCATAGCGATAGCCAGAAGAGGAGTCAGAAAATCGCAGGTATTACCATAGAAGCAATTACTTTCCTTGTATGTTTATTCCTGAAAAATATTGATTTACGCATGTACTATGTCGCTATTATTTCATCATTTCTTCCCATAATATTTTTAACACCTCCCGGTTATATAATTTTGAGATGCAAGAGAGACTAAAATATTCACATTAAAAAGCAGTACAAAATAAATATATTAATGAAAGGATGTGAAATTGTGAAAAAGGTATTAAAGGATGTGCTCTCTAATATGTTTGCAGGTTTGAGCTCAAATGTAGCTTCAAAATGTTGGCCTTTTAGCTTCTATCAGCCTAAAGCACCTAAATCTTTAAGAAATAGGTAAGAAAGTTAAGCACTTTATTCTTTTTATCTCGTACGTAAATAACCATTTTACAGTTATTTATAAGAAGGATATTTAAGAATAAAGTGTTTTTTATATACATATTTCATTTAATATACTATTCATTTTAAAATCATTCTATACAATTTCAAATTTTTGAGTAAACAACATATCCGTTACTGATGTTTTCAACGAACAATTCTTGTTTCTCTCAATAATCTTTTTAACTTCCCAAAGCCCAAACCCACTATGTCCAGGCTTAGTAGTATACCCATTTTCAAAAATTTTATCTTTATTCAATTCTCCTGCATGAGAATTTATTATTTCTATTACAATAGCATTTTGGGAACCTTTGCTAATAGATAACTCTACGTATTTCTTAGAAGATTCATAAGCCGCCTCAAGTGCATTATCCAATAATATGCCAAGAATTTTGCATAGATCATAAATCTTTATTTTTTCTATATTGTATTCATCAATTATATTTATTATAAACTGAATATCCTTAAGTTCTGCATATGATAATTTTGAAAGCAGCAATCCGTATAATGCTGGATTATTTTTTACATGTTTGCTTAAAGGAAGGGTATTATTTATCTTCCTGGTATCACTTTGCAACTGCTGGTAATATTTTTTTAATCCGTTTATATCATTTAATGCAATATATCCGCCTATTGCCTGAACATTATTATTAAAATCATGCTTAAACCCTCTTAAGCCATCAATAATATCATCAAGAGTTTTTATGTAATCTTTCTGAAACTCTACCTCCCTGCTTTTAACCTCAAGCTCGGAAGATTTTATGGAATTATAAAAACTTAATATTAAAAGCACAACCACCGCAAATACATTAAAATATACCATATTAATATCAATATTTTTAGAATTGTTCATATAATACCCAATATTGGGTATTATCAATATTGCAGTGATAATTGAGTTGGCAAGTATGCTAAAAGACCTTTTACGATTTATATCTTCCGGTATATTTACTTTTAATTTCATATAATATAAAGAAATAGCCATTGCCAAATATAGAACCATTCCTATCGCTCTTAACAAAATCATATTGGGATAAATGTTTGCCCAAGTACTAGTATCATACTTACTGCCAAGTAATATTGTTAATATGGCAGAACCCAAATAATCAAACAATGCACTTATAATAATCAATATGGATGTTGCAGCAATAGAATATACAACCTTTAAGTCCAATATAAACTTTAAAGTTAAAATCATTATTACTATATAAAGAAAAATGTTTATTGGATTATTATTACCTACTACAGCCATTAAGAAAGTTTGTGCCGCTGTATTAGTCAATGAAAAAACAATTAATTTTTTAACATCAACAGTCTTATCAAAAATATTTAATACCAAAAACCCCTGTAGCACAAAAAAAACAAACTGCACAGCATTTTGTACAATAAACTCCAAAATATACCCCCTCCAAATCAAGAAAAAATATTTAATGCCTAAAACTATCTTGTATAATATTAATTTATTCCTGCCAGGAGCATTTCAACAGCTACTCTGTCATTAATCCTACCGGTTTTTACTGCGACATCCAATTCAAGACTTTCCTCTACAACCCTTTTAAGTAAGCCTAAATCGAATTCCTTTGATTGTTTTATTATCTTGCCTGCTATATATGGAGATACACCTATTTTTGCTGCAGCTTCATTTATATCTTTACCCGACTGACTCAACAGCTTCATAGATAATAGTTGACTAAACTGTCTTGCAATCATATATAAAATTTTGGGCATGGGTTCCTTTAACACAACCATTTCTTCAAGAATAATAAAGGCTTTTGTTCTATCCTTTACTGCAATTGCATCAGTCAAATCGAAAATACGGCTTTTTATTGACTTGACACATACCCTTTCAATATCCTCGGCAGAAACCGTTTCCTTTTTATCCAGATAAAGAATCAGCTTTTCTACTTCATTGTGAATTTCCACCATCCCCTGATCGCAATTGTTTACAATTATAGAAGCAAGTTCCTGACTAATATTTTTATTCTTTGACCTGAATAATTTTATAACCCACTTTACCAACTCAGGTGGTTTTTGAAATTGAAACTCAACGACCAGCCCATTCTTTTTAATTACATCAATTATTTTAAGCCTTTTATCAACTTCCTCTTCTACAAAAATAAGACAGGTATAAGCCGGTATACTTTGCATAAGCATTATAAGACTGTCTTTCTTCCCATCTTTTTTTTCACTGTCAGCCTTTTTGGATGCTTTAAATATTCCTGAATTTTTAACTATAACAAGCTTTTTCTCTGAAAATAATGGCGCTGTTTCGCAATTGTCAGAGATCTTACTTATTTCAACTTTCCCCTCCATAACAATTCTATTGATATCTTTCATATTGCTACCAACTATTTTGTTCTCAATTGATTCAAGGTATAATTTCTTTAAATACTCCTCCTTGCCATAAAAAAGGTATATATTTTTAAACCTATTAGACTTTATTTGTTCTTTTAATATATCCAAGCTCATCGTTTCACCCGTTTTATTAATAATAAAAAAGAAATCCTATCAACATTATAATATAGATACCAAACTATGTAAAATGACTTTTATAAACAGAGCAAAATAACAATGTTTAAATGTCTATTGGAAGTAAGATTTTCAACATTAATTATTCTTCAATGGTAATTGTACCATTAAAATAGTATTAATAAAAGAAAGAATTTTGATATGTTTTTATTTTGATATTATTATATTTTGATATGATTTTATTTTTATACTGTTTACCATGAAAAGTCAGTTTTCTAAGGTTTTCCACACTTTGATGTAAGTGCCGTTTGTCCTCATTAATATCGTTCCGTGAATATCGGTTCTTAAAACTTTAACATTCCTATTTTGCAGCCTTTCTAGTACAGAATTTGCAGGGTGTCCAAAGCTATTGTTTTTCCCAACACTTATAACAGCTATTTTAGGATCTGTAGCTTTTAGAAATTCCTCAGTCGTTGATGTATCGGACCCATGATGTGACACTTTTAAAATATCAGCATTAAGATCTGCATTATATTCCAGCAAAACCTTCTCAGCCTCCTTTTCAATATCTCCTGTGAAAAGGATACTTACTTCTTTATAATTGAGCTTAAATACAATGGCACCGTTATTCTCAGGTGATTTGTTTATTTTGATGCCTTCTATAGGGCTTAGAATCTTAATACTTGTATTATTGTCAAGTGTGATGATATCTCCAGCTTTACACGCCCTTGTAGCAGTATTTTGTTTGCCGGCAAGCTCCAAAAGACTTCTATACGGCTTCAAATCCATATTATAAGGTATAATGAGGTTATCCACCTTTATATCCTTAAATACAGTCAATAGACCCTGTAAATGATCATCATCTCCATGAGTTGAAACAACCAAATCCAGCTTTGTAATCCCATAGTCATACAAAAACGGAACAACTGTATAATCGCCCATGTTACGAGTCAAATCTGACCTTGATGCAAATCCTCCTCCATCTATAAGCATAGCTTTACCGGAGCTTGTTACTACAAGCTGGGAATCCCCCTGTCCAACATCTATAAATACCAGCCTCATATCTTTAGGTAAAAAATACATTGCTGAAAACACCAGCAAAATAAAAGATATTGTTAATACATAATACTTAGGCTTTAACTTTATTCCATAAGTCGGTCTTAGCCAAAAGAAATATAGAATTATAATATAGTAGATCAGAAGGAAGGGTATCGAAGGGGTCACTATCTTAACTACAGCAAAGGGTATTTGTGATGATATTTTAGCAGCATAAAGTATAAAGGATAGAAATGAATTGCAAATAAGTCCTAAAAACTCAGCCGGTATGATGGATATTTGCCCTATTAAGACCATCACTATTCCAAGAATGGTTAGAACCTCAACCAAAGGAACCACTAAAAGGTTTGAAATCAATGATATAATTGATATCTTATTAAAATACATGGCACTTATAAGGACCACGCCCAACTGTGCAGAAATAGTAGCAGCTAAGACATCGGAAACTAGAGAAGGTAAGAACTTAAAATCCAACTTACTCTTAATATACTTATAAAACAGAACTAATGATAGTGTTGCTGCAAAAGAAAGCTGAAAGCCTATGTCAAATAATGTATAGGGATTATATATGAGTAATAGAATTAATGCAAAGGATATGCTTGCAAAAATTTCAGTTTCTCTTTTCAATAGCTGACCCACAAGGATTATAACAGCCATTATAACCGCTCTTGCTACAGAAGGCGAAAATCCTGTTATGAAAAGAAACATGATCAGTATTCCAATTGTAATAATATTTGAAATCTTTTGTGACAGCCGCATTTTTTTAAAAAGAAAAATCAGAGGAAATACAATGAATGCTATATTCATTCCCGATACCGCAGTCAAATGGGAAAGCCCAGCATCGCTGAATGCATTTGCCATTTCGTCACTCATATCCTCAGTATACCCTATTAGCATACCACTTAATAAAGCTGCCTGTTCTTTAGGCAGGCACATCTTTACCGTATTGGTTATGCGTTTTCTTAAGCTGATTCCAACCATCATTAGTGGATTTACATTTGTGGAAGACCCAATCTCAATATTATTACTTTGTGCATACATCGTGGCAGAAATCCCTGATTTAAGAAGATGCTTTTTGTAGTCAAACCCTCCCGGGACTCTTTTTCCATCAGGAATATTGATTTTTCCATTAATGGTAAGGCTCATTCCATATTCAAAAACTTTGTTTCCATCTTTAAGTGGAACGGTAAGCAGAAGCTTACCCTTTACTTTATAATTCTTACCATTTGCTATCACACTATTTGTTTTAACGGTATATACTGTCTTTGATTCTTTGAATTCAGGTTCTAAGCATACAAATCCAGTTACTTTAACCTCTTGTCCTGTAAAGTCGATAAACTTATCTGAATTGATTTTGTTTATGATGGTAAATTCAGCTGCACCTACTATAAAGAAAACTATGATACCTGATAGTGTAATTATTATTTTTTTGTTTCTATAATGGTAAATAACCAGAACTGAAAATAATGTCAACGCAACAGTTGATATACATATAGCTATACTTCCAATATGTGCTGCATATATACCTGCGATAAGAAATAACGAAAACAACAATAACGGTCTTTTCATAGTAGTTACCATGCCTCCAGATAAAGTCACCCAGGTATTAACAAATAATTATACACAACCTTTGACATTGTCATAAAAGACTTGAAAAAAAGCTCCTTTTATAAAGGAGCTAAAATTTGGTGTTGTTATTTTAAAAATCTTCTTGCACTCATATAAGCATTAGAATAAAAACTATCGTTAAGACTACTTATAACGACTTTACGTGCTTTTGAGCCTGATGATGCATGAATAAATTTACCATCCCCAATATAGATTCCTACATGGTTGATATAATTTTTTCCACCGTTAGTATCAAAGAAAACGAGATCTCCTGGCAATAAGTTTGCTCTGCTAACTTTTGTTCCTTGACGGGCTTGATCAGCAGCAACTCGTTCCAATTTAATCCCGAAATGATTGTAAGCATATGAAACAAAACCAGAACAATCAAATCCCTTAGGCGAACTGCCCCCATAAACATATCTCACACCTAAAAATTTCTTTGCATACGCAATGAGGTTTTCACGTGTGCTGGAAACAGAACTGCTTGTTGTTAATTCCTTACCGTCATTAGAGCTGTCTGCTTGTCGTACTGCATCAGTACCTCTCGATGTAGTCTTATTTGTTGTAGTTGTAGTTGTAGTTGTTTTTGCAGAACTAGTAGTAGTAGTAGTAGTTGAGGCAACGTTGACGAAATCACGGAATACCCAACCTACTGTTCCATCAGAGGTGCGTACCTTATACCAATTGCCTGAAGAACTCAAAACATCAACGCTAGTCCCTTTTTTAAACGTCCTAAGTACCAGTGCATCAGTACTTGCGCTTTCTCTTAAGTTGACATCATCACTTTTAATTGTCGATGATTTGGATGAAACCTGTTTAACAGTAATGTAATCGCTGTTAACCCATCCTGTAATTCCTTTGTAAGTTACTTTGTACCAGCCATTATCACTGCTTACAATTGAAACGCTCATCCCTTTTTCCAACTGTTCAAGAATTTCTGCTGAAGTACTTGGTGACTTTCTTATGTTTAATATGTCACCTTTAACAACACCTGTTTTGCTACCTTCCGCACCAGCATATGCAGCCACTGCAAAAGACAACGACATAGACACACCTAAACAGATAAGTGTCTTTTTGAAACCAAACATATTTTCCTCCTATTTTAGCTTCCGAAGTTAGCTGTCGGGTTCGGGTAATAGGACTCCCCCTACTATCCATAGATAGATTAACCCCAAAAAATTGGTTCCTCCGTACCTCCCTATCTCAAGGGAAGATTCAGCTATTTATTAAGTTTTTACTTCATTGATATTATATACATCTTGACATGGTTTGTCAAATCAAACCTTACAATATTGTTATAATGTTGTCACTATATTAAATACGATTAATCTTTTACATTTATCTATCGCAAAATTCCGTTAAAGCGTTCGTTATTTTGCTCTGCTAAATGTAAGATTAATAACGTATTTAATATACCTAAACAATGTAAAAGTTTTATAGTTTTCTTTTCATGATTATTACATCGCATTGTTTTTGGGAAATTATCACATGATTGTTCATTCTCTTATATATTGTAAATCCAAGCATTTCCCAAAATTCCCTTCCTTTTTTATTCCCTTCCACAACTGCTAAAAAAACTTCAGATACTTGCACAAAATTCTTTAAGTATAATAAACTTAAATTTATTGTCTCTCTTCCAAACCCTTTACTTTGGTAATCCCTGTCTATTACAATTAAGCTGATAAAAACTTTACGCTTATTGCTGGTTTCCAATTTGCCTTTCAAAATTCCTATCATTTGACTATCTTCTTTTTTATATATGCCGGCAAAAAATTCTCCATCCGATTTTAATAATTCTTCATATATGGAAACAAAATCTTCCATATCCATCGGCATATCTCTTCCTGTTGCATACTTGAAATGCTCAACCTTATTATACCATGATACAATTTTATCAAGGTCTGCATAAGATATGTCACTTAAATATACATTCTCACCTTGTATATTCATTGAAAACATAATTCCTCCGGAAGCAAGGGCATTCGGCAAGGCAAATTCCGATATTTCATTAATTCGACATTTTTCTAAAAAAACCTTTTTATTATATTAACACACATAATTCTCAAAACATAAAAAGAAAGCATCTGACAGATTCACTGTCAAATGCTTCCTCTTATATCCAAATTATTTTATTCTTTCAAATCAAGACTATTAGCTATCATAGTAAATGCCTCAGCTCTCGTTACCTTTCCGTTTGGTACAAACACATTACCGTTATAGCCTTTGATCAATTTCTTTTCATAAGCTGTAGCAACAAAACCCACAGCCCATTTTGGAATACTTGCCGCATCGTTAAATGTAAGTTTATTGGTAGATTGTTGATATCCTAAAGATCTTACAAGCATTGTTGCCATCTCAGCCCTGGTCAGAATATTTGATGCTCTGAATGTCTTATCGTTATAGCCTTCAATTATTCCGGCCTTATATGCAGCATATACATAAGGCTTCGCCCATGATGGTATATCGGCATCATCTTTAAACTTAACATCCGGATTATCAACCAGCTCCAGACCATTCATTTTCACAAATACTACTGCTATCTCAGCTCTGGTTAATACTCCATTTGGTTTAATTGTTCCATCAGTATACCCTGCAACTATACCCTTTTGTATTAACTTAATGATATATTGCTCAGCCCAGTGACCACTAATATCAGATGCTGCCGGATACTTTTGAGTTGGTTCTACAACTATTGGTGTTGGTGTAGCTTTTGGTGTTGGTGTTGGTATATTTATAGCAGTTGCTGTAGGTGTTACAGTTGCACTTGCTGTTGGTGTTGGTGTTGCTGTTGGTGTTGCTGTTGGTGTTGCTGTTGCTGCAACATAACCTCCACCACCGCCACCTGATCCGGTTGAGCCTTGAGTTGGTGCCGCAGTAGTTGTTGGAGTTGGTGTTGCACCTGTACTTGTTGGTGTTACTGTTGCTTCTTCTGTTGGTGTCGGTGTAATAGTTGGTTCTTCTGTTGGTGTTGGTGTATTTGTTGGTTCTTCTGTTGATGTTGGAGTTACAGTTGCTTCCTTTGTTGACGTTGGAGTTACTGTTGCTTCCTTTGTCGATGTTGGAGTTACTGTCGCTTCCTTCGTTGACGTTGGAGTTACAGTTGCTTCCTTTGTTGACGTTGGAGTTACTGTTGCTTCCTTTGTCGATGTTGGAGTTACAGTTGCTTCCTTTGTCGATGTTGGAGTTACAGTTGCTTCCTTTGTTGCTGTAGCTGTTGGCTCTTCTGTTGGTGTTGGTGTATTTGTTGGTTCTTCTGTCGGCGTTGGTGTATTTGTTGGTTCTTCTGTCGGTGTTGGTGTACTTGTTGGCGTACTTGTCGGTGTATTTGTTGGTGTATTTGTTGGTTCTTCTGTTGGCGTTGGTGTATTTGTTGGTTCTTCTGTCGGTGTTGGTGTACTTGTTGGCGTACTTGTTGGTGTACTTGTTGGTTCTTCTGTTGGCGTTGGTGTATTTGTTGGTTCTTCTGTTGGTGTTGGTGTACTTGTTGGCGTACTTGTCGGTGTACTTGTCGGTGTACTTGTCGGTGTATTTGTTGGTGTATTTGTTGGTGTATTTGTTGGTTCTTCTGTTGGCGTTGGTGTATTTGTTGGTTCTTCTGTTGGTGTTGGTGTACTTGTTGGTGTACTTGTCGGTGTATTTGTTGGTTCTTCTGTTGGTGTTGGTGTACTTGTTGGTGTACTTGTTGGTGTACTTGTTGGTGTACTTGTCGGTGTACTTGTCGGTGTATTTGTTGGTGTATTTGTTGGTTCTTCTGTTGGCGTTGGTGTACTTGTTGGCGTACTTGTCGGTGTACTTGTCGGTGTATTCGTTGGTGTATTTGTCGGTGTATTTGTCGGTTCTTCTGTTGGTGTTGGTGTATTTGTTGGCTCTTCTGTTGGTGTTGGTGTATTTGTAGGCTCTTCTGTTGGTGTTGGTGTATTTGTTGGTTCTTCTGAAGGCTCTGGTGTAGCATTGCCTACAGCTACATAACCGTTTACAACAGCTTCAATCTTTAAAGCAGTCAGTTTATCAGATGTAGCCGTCTTCCCTGAAAATGCTCCTAATGCTACTACTTCTACAGGCGAAACAACCTCTTTAGCATCAGCTTTAATTTTAAATGTAATATTTGCAAAAGTTCCTGAAGTAGTAATATTCATCATTCCTTGAGTTGCATCGCTATAAAGGAAATTTATGGTTGCATTATCTTCAAAATCTTTTTCACCATAATTAGATGAAAAATTTACCACTGCAAATTGAACTATTCCTCCGGCTGTAGTCTCTACACCTTGAGAACTTACAAATTCCAATACTTCATCATCAAAATCGATAGAAAAGTCACAGTTATTTACAGTCCCAATTAAATTTTCAAATTTAACTGGCACTGTGACAGTATCCCCTACATTACCCCTTGCCTCACCAATAACAATCCTTAATCCTTCTTCAGGTTGATCATCTGAAAAAGCAACTAATGAACTGTTACCTAGCAACATGAAAATTAAACAAAAAATAAGAAATTTTTTTGCTTTAATTCTTAATTTCATTCGTAATTCCTCCTATAATATTATTAAATATTTATCAAAAAACCATAGCAAAATTAAGGCAAATCATCACTGACTTTGCATTGGTTTTTTTGAAGACATAAAATTATCTCGGAAAATTTAGAAATGTAATATGTACAAAATCCTTTACTTCTTAAAACAAGGCATTTCCGAAAGTAACTTCCAAATATTCTACCGATTAAATCATTTTGATCTAACACAAATAATAGAATCAACTGTCTTTCATAAAACATATAGCTTTTACACTAACATTGTAACATAAACCAATAAACAATTACAACAAATATATACTTGGTTTACAATTCCCAAGACTAGTTGGCAAATATCATTATAGTAGCCACTCCAGCTTGTCCCCCTACTGAAATTACCCGTTGACCTATTGTAAAGTCTTTTTTGGGTAAAATCGTCGAAGCATCAGTATACTGCTTTACATAATCAATAACAGACTTTGTCTCATTACTGGAAAACTTGCTATTCATTATACTTTCAGTTTCTTTGATTTGAATATTTAAATCCCTTTTCAAGTCAATGGTGATCATAATTTCAGCTATTTCAAAATCAGTTTTTACATTAACAGTAGGATTTTTAGGGATCTTATATCCTTTTACTTCAGTAAAAGAGGTAGAAGTACTTGGAGCATCTCCACCGCCATTTGCCCTCTTATATTCTTCAGGATTTTCTCTGTATTCCAACGCACGTATAACCATTTCGCTGACCTCTGCCCTTGTGGCAGTCTGCATTGGTTTGAATGTTCTTGCTCCTTCTTTACCATATCCCATAATAAGATACTCATTGAAGGCTGCATCTATCCATCTGGAATCAATGTTTTTTGCATCTGTAAAAACTGAAGTACCTGAAGTTGAAGGTTCAATATTTAATAGCTTGCATATCATCTTTGCCATATCTTTTCTTTTCATGCCGCTGTTATAATTGTAGTTGTCTCCTTCTTCAATTACCCCTAATTCCTTAGCTCTTGTCACATAATTTGCATACCACTGCCCCTTTGCAAGCTCTTCCTTGTATCCTGCAGCAGCTAGCAGTAACTTTGTGAACTCCGCTACCTTAATTTCAGTTTGAGGTCTGAATGTTCCATCTTTATAGCCGTCTATACCCTGCATGCCTACTAATTTTGCCAAACTTTTTACATACCAGTGTGATGATTTAACATCAGAAAACTTTTGGGTTGTGTATGTAACCAATCTGTCAAGTTTAGCCTTAACAACTTCGATTGTCGGTGCCTGTCCATTTAAAATGGATTCTAAAGTATCACCGACAGCAAAGACATTTAGAACACTGCTCATAAGTATGCACAGTGCAACAAAAATTGACAACGCCTTTCTCATTTTTCTTACCACTCCCTTTTAAAATTTAAATATAGAATAATGTCGAAGAAATTATAGTTTCAACACCACAATTTCTCACAACAACTATCAAAGTTAACAAAACCACTAATGATCTTGTTTTTAAGTATTTATAAACAGCATATAAAAATAGACCTTCACTAGAATACCATAATAAATAATAATTGTAAATTTGTATTTGTAAAATTTTTGATATTTTTCCCCAATGATTATAAAATAAGTTATTTATATCAAGCATAAAAAGCTTCTTTTATGCAAAATCATAAATAACTTTAATGAATAAACTGAAACTTCAATAAAAAATTATTATATTTGCACCTTCTAAAAACATTATACAACAAATATTTTAATTTTGATCATTATTTTCAGCGGTTTGAGAAGAATTTTCTGCATTAGGAGTTGGTGTTCCTGTGCTGGCCGAAACCAACCCTCTCGGCTCTTCCTTTTCTTCTATATCCTCCTCTTTTATCACGTATTCCTTATCCTTATAAAATGGCTTTCCTCCTTCATAAGTTATTATATCATCCTTTAACTTTCCAATTAGAGTACTAATCATCTCTTCGCCATCCATTTTTTCAATATTAAATATAATTTCCTCATTGTTTAGTGAATACCTGCCTGTAAATTCCATCTTTGAATAGTTACCGTCTTCAATAATTGTAACGAATGTACTGTTATTTTTTAACAGTATAGATGACTTATAATTGGTATACATACCCACATGAGAAGGTACCTTACTCCCCTGGGAATTCACATTACCTTCCTTATTACTTTTGTCGTTGCAGGAAGTAAACAACATCATGATACACAGCATTGAAACTACAGTTAACAATATTTTTCTAGCCACAATACCCCACCTTTTCATAATTATATCTATATTTATTATAACACTTATTAATTTTAGTTTACCAGCAATTATGCCTTATGTCCATAACGTTATTTACCCCAAAAAATAAATCCAATAAAAAACATATCTGCTACCGAAAATACAGTACCTCCCAATATAGCATATGCAAACCTGAAAAGTCCATTTTTGTCATTAGTCAAATCCTGATATTTATCAATTTTCATCATCATAAATGTAGTTTTAATGTAATTATATAGATGCTTAAATCTTTGAATTGCATTTTTTCTGAATAAAATAATTATTACAGATATAAATCCTCCAAATAGAAAGGAATATGCAAGACAGGCAATAACAAATTCCCATCCCATAATTGCACCTACTGCACAATAAAGCTTGATATCACCTGCACCTAACATCCTTAATGCAAAAAAAATAAAAAGACCAATTATGGGTATAAAAACTCCTATAATTGCATCTTTAAAGCCTTCAATTCCATATGAATATGTGTTTATAGCAATCCCAAGCATTACTGCAGAGTATGTTATCGGATTCTTTATTTTGAACGACCTTATATCACTATAGACAGCCAGAGTAATCACAAGAAAAAGTACAGCAATCTTTATTACCATAAGCTTCTCAGCTCCTTTTTCCGAAGGTCTTAATCCTTTCAAATAATGTTTTCGCCAAACTTTTTGATTTTGGATATACCATGATTATCGAGATATTATCCCTCTCTTCTCTCCTTTTTACAAATGATACAAGATCCTTAGCAAGCTCATTACCATATAAAGGTTTCTCTCTTATCAGCATTGCTCCTTTATGAAAATCATTATCGTTTAATTTATCATAAAATCCATCACTGCAAATAATAAATACATCGTCATTTTCTATAATACCCTTATTTGTAAATATATCCAGCTCGGAAAATACTCCCAAACACTGGGTTAATATATTTCTTTTAGGATGAATTTTTGCTTCATCATGAGTAAGATTTCCTGAGCTAACCTGAAACGATACCCATGTATGGTCATAAGTGAGCTGTTCAACTTCCTTACCTATCCTGTAAATCCTGCTGTCACCAATATGCTTGATAACAAACTCAGAATTATATATAAAAAGCACAGATAGTGTAGTACCGGCATTCTCACCTGTTTGTGAAGCAAACTCATATATCTCTCTATTAACTTTATTAAAAAGCTTTTCTAATGAAATTTCCAAATCTTCAAAAAGCTTTTTTTCATTATTAAGTATATGTGGAATCTCTTCTTCCCACCATGAATTAAGAAAATCACATGCCATTCTGCTTGCTACTTCACCATGGGAAAGTCCTCCCATTCCATCTGCAACTGCAAATATTCCATATGTTGAACAGTTATTTTCCCCTGTCCTTACAAGTATGCTATCCTGATTTATCTCTTTGGCAATGCCTGCGTCTGTCGATGAAGAACAATACAAAAATATTTTTGACATAGCTTACTCCTATACATTTTCTAAACATTATAGAATTCAAACTCTATATTAGCAATCCTTATTATATCGTGATTCTTTATTTCAACCTCAAAATTACTCTTTAACCTTTCAGAATTAACATATGTACCGTTACTGGAGTTTAAATCCTTAATAAAGAAAGATCCATCTCTTTTAATTATTTCAGTGTGAATTTTACTGACACTTGAATTTTTGATTTCACAATCAACTTCATCTTTGAGCCTTCCAATTAGAAAGCTGCTTTTATTTATGACTATCTTCATATTTTTACCATCACTTTTACATAGTAAATATGGGAAATTCGGGGTATCCTTCAAAATCACCGTATCATCCTTACCATTATCACAGAGTATTTCAGTATTTACATCTTTTACCTGAGTTATTTTTCTATTTAAATTGTATTCGTTTCCCACAGCATTTAAATGATTTTCTTTAGGTCTTAATCCCTTTTCTTTAGCTTTTGAATCACTCTGATTGTCATTTGGATTCATGTAATCTTGCTGCTTATCCATTTTATTTGAAGGTATCATTTTTTTACTATCAAATAAATTTCTCATAATAAGAAAATCAACAGCACCTAATATTATTACAACACCAAGCAAAATGCTAAAATCCTGCTTCTGGCTTTTCATTATACCGATTAGTGAAATGACAATAATTAATATAACCAATGCCTGAAGTACAATGGCAGCATATATTGACTTTTTTGGATAAACCAACATGTCTTTGCTTTCCGAATTGCTATTTGAATTACTATTTAAGGGAATGAATATATTGCTCGTCTTTTGATCTTTCAGCTTGTTTGTACTTGGAGAATGAGGTATGTTTATTGCTGCCTTTTGACTGGCTTGAGTCCTTGGAAGCTTAATTTCTCGGAAATTATCCCTTTCCATATCCATACTGTTTTTTTGCCGGTCGATCATATTTTGTATATTATTTTTTGGATAAATTTCCTCATGTGAAAAATCTTTATTTGAATCAGACCTTGTATCTTTTTTGTATCTAAACTCCGTTAAAAAGTTTACAAAATCCTGCATACTGAATATATCTTCTCTTAATTGAATTCTGATTCTCTGAAGAACCCCCAAATCCTCATTTTCGTCTATCCTTACAAGATCATCAATCAATCTCTTTATAAATTGAACAAACACATCCTTAAAGCTTACCTGAAAGTTTATAGGTATATAAATAAGGGCCGCATCCAAATTGGCAGGATTTACATATATCATATCTTCATCGATGGCAAAATTTTTATCATATGCATAATAGTTTTTACAGTCCAAAATAGTTTTGGAAATAGAAATCAGAAGGTCTAAAAATTCATCCTTCTTAAAATTTTTTCTTTTAAGCAGTTTGCCTAAAGTTATTTTTGAGGTTATGTTATAGAAAATCATATATTCATTATTTTTAATTCTCAGGGATAACGCTACAATATTCACATGAGGATTTTGTTCAATCATTTCAATTTGAAGCTTTTGCAGTTTATTCTCCTCTACATTTCTAATCACTAGATAGCTTGAAGAAGAATCACTCTCAAATTCAAATCTGAACATCTCCTTTAAATAGCTCATATAGGACCCACCTTTTATTTATAATATAGACACCAGAAACCCGGCCAGTATGAAGGGGCTAAACGGTACTAACGACTTTTTTTCCATGCGCCTCATAGCAACCAATGCAATGCCTGTTAGAAAAGTAAACAAAAACGCAATAATTATTGTAGTCAAAAGATCTCTCGGTCCTAAAAACAGTGCCGAACATGCCAAAAGCTTCACGTCTCCGGCACCGATCCCACCTCTTGATGTTTTATAAATAATACCGAATACACCCGTAACCAATAAAACCATTATTACAATTCCAATAAATGCATTAGTTGTTTGCATAAAAATATCAGTAATAAATCCAATAATTGCAAATGCAGCTATGAGCTTATTAGGTATTTGTTTTTCATTAAAATCCTCCATCACTACAGCAAACATAAATGCCGAATATAAACAAAACCTGATAAGTTCATTAATATCAGCAGCTTTTTTATAGATAAATATATATATGGCTACCATAAAAAATTGTATTAAATAATAACTTGCGTCTTTTAAAAAACCCCTTTTGTAATCTTCCAAAATATCACCGGACAGTACCTTTCTGCTAAGATAAATGTTTAGAATATTACCGGCAATTATACCTGCAAGTACCATCATCATGTAATACATAAGCCCCTCCTAGGATTCCTTTACTCTTTTTTCAATATATTCCTCAATCGTGAGTTTGACCCCAGAATTACTTGAATTAAGCTTAGCTTCCAAATCTACTATTTCAGCAGTTTTTGTGCCTTTAGGAATTATTATTCTAACAATCTTGTTCTTTATATCAAACTCTGTTTTTATTCCATTGTGGTTTACCTTGACCTTACCCTTATATTCATTTGTGATATTTATTTCCGATTGGATTTCCTTTTCCAGCTTATTGATGTCACTATATGAAGATAGTGTTACATCAATACTTCGCATGTTAGTGGCAGTTCCCGTATCAATGTCAAAAATGTCAACTGCCCCTCCTGTTCTATTAATTACATTCCCGCCAAATCTTCTAATTATTTCATTGCCTCTTTGAAGTGCACCCAAATCCCATAAATTATCTTCCTCCTCAGCTTCCTCCTTATTATTTTGGACCCTTTTGGAATGTTTTCCATCACCATCAAGCCATCCAACAATAATTGCCCTTTGCTCAATTCGCAGTTCAGGTATTATTGGCAGAGGAGTTATTGGCTCTATTGTGTAGCTTACAACAAGCTTTATTGTCTTTTTATCCTTAAAAAGGGTTGTTCCCGTGAAATCCAGGCCGTCATACCCATCTCTTATATTGAGTTTTCTTAGTGCAATATCTTCATCATATATATCGGTTGCAATGTGCTTTCTCATCATAATTCTTAAGATTATTTCAGACAATTCATCACTGCCGCTCTCTAAAAGCCCATGAGCTGCAAGGGCAGAGAGACTTGCAACTTCTTTCTTGATTCCACCCTTCCATCCGTTAGGGTGTCCCTTGATTTCGTTATATATTCCTTTTAGCTTCTCAACATCAGCTTTTCCATTGTCATATATCCCTTTTATTTCTTCATAATTAATTTGGTTTGAATCATTTGACAAATCTCCCAGCTTTGAGATCTTTTCATTTACCGAGTTCACTGTCTCTACCATAGTATCTATACGTGATACTGCTGTTGCTTCACCTTCAGCAAGAAGATCCTTTGTGTTGTCATTGAGTTTCTGAAGCCTGCTTACGGAATAGAGATAGCTGTATGATGAAATCTCCTTTGCAGACTCATCAAGTGCATGCTGTATTATTGAATGAATGTATGCAATCCTTATAAAGTAAGCTATTGTAAGCACCACAAATATTAATACAGGAAGTGCACATGCCGCTTCAATTGTAAGTGAGCCTTTTTTTCGTGTTATTATATTCATAAAAACCTCATTTAACAGATACTCATTCTATAAACATTCCTTACCTAATACCCCTTATATACAACATGAGAGATTTTATATCGATCCTTATACGTTCTAGGCATAAATGCTGACGTCAAAAATAAATATTTCATGGAAAATACCGCTTCAACCCTTAAATAGGTATTGTAATCCGATAGCTTAAATTCTTTTCCTGTTTCCTTCTCCATATTAAGCTGAACAAGATCTTGAATTCTCTTTATTTTTTTATCAGGGTTCATAATAAGCAGAAACAGCCTTAAATAACCAGTATAGCCCATCCTTAAAATACTGCCTTTTAAGTTTACCTTTGCAGTATAGCCACCATTGGAATCTTCATTTTTAAGTTTGGAGCCTTTTGACTTTCCTCCTATGTTGTCGATGAATGAACCCATTTTTTCTTTTATTTTTTCCTTCCCTAAATTCTTTATGCTATCAACCTTTTTTGATACCAAACTGTTTATTTTGTCTGAAAGTTTTTCGCCAGTCGCTTTTAATTTATCCGACAGCAAATTGTCTATGCCGTCGTATACCTTTTCTCTTAACTTTTCCTTCGCTGCCTCTATGGATTTTTTTATCTTTCCAACAGTCGCATCTTCAACTTCATCAAGCTTAGCCTTTAATTCCTTTTCCTTTCTGCCCAGCAAATCAATCCCAACACTTTTCAGATCCTCAAAATATTTCTTTTCATGTTCTCTCAGTTCATCTATTAAGTTACTATATCCATTGTTTTTCAACTCTTTTTCAATATCCGGAAAGCTACTTTTTACTGTATCATAAATGAATTTATTTATGTGGTCCATCACTCCATCCGCAGCATCCTCGTATTTTTCTGAAATGTCATTGTTCAAAGCTTCTATGGAATCCCTTAATTCATCAAATTTAGCTTCAGCTTTCCCTATTTCAGTAAAAATAGCATTTTCAAAAGGCTTGAATGCTGAGTCCAATACCTCCTCAACCTTTTGATCTATCAATTCCGTTATTGAATTTGTCAGATTATCGGCAACCTCTTTGACCTGATTTGTTATTCCTTTATCTATTGACTCTGCTACCTTGTCCGATGTATAGTCTATTGCTTCAAAGGCCTTTTCCTTAACAGTATCCTTAACTTTGTCAATAACCTTCTTTTTTACTTCATCCGTTAATTCCTTAGTAAGCGTTTTTGCAATTTTATTTGCCCCCGACTCAATGCTTAAATTCCAATCGCTATGCATCTTGAATATCGGTATCTCATCGCCCTGTAAAATCTTGTATACATCAATCATAGACTCTGAAAAAGACCAGGCTAAAAGTATAAGAGTTTGAACAAGAGGCACTCCGAATATTGTCCAGCCTGCAACTGCAGTAGCAAATTCAAGTGCTACAGAAACCTTTTTAGGATCGGTATAGATTGAGACAGTATTAAGTGCCCACCTCACCAATAGTATTTGCCCCTTTATCCATGCCAAGTTTTCTGCTTGAGAACTGCTTCCATGAAGAATATATTCCAATTCTGCCCTGTCAAAAAAAGTATCGTTACGGGTTGACATTTTATAGCCTGTCAAGTCGTATTGAATATCACCTTTTGAGTCTAACTTCTCGGTAACTGCATTCTTAAACATACCGAGAGAGTATTCGCCAACATAAAGCTCATCTCTCATGCTTCTAAGTCCTGAAGATATAACATCTGTCAAATTCTTTATAATGGACAGTGCTTCTTTTGATTTATTTGCTTTTTTGGCCTTAAAGTCCATATCAAAGTCCGACTTACCCTCATAATCAGGGTTGAATTGACTTTCCTCAGCTACTGTTTTTATTTGATCCTCAATAGCTTTTTTATCAATATTTATGAGATCTTTAATATCACTTAAACTGTCCTTAACTCCGTCCTGGGAAGGAAGCCCACTTTTGGGAAAGCTGCTTTTTAAATTTTCATCACCCTTTTTAACCTCCTCCAAAAGGGCATTCCCTTCCTTTTCAATATCATCTTTAACTGCCTTTAACGCTGATCTGGGATCACTATCCTTACTTTCGCTTTCATCTATTTTTCTGACATAATAATTGACTTTAGGCACACTTTTAAGCAAATTTTCTATTTTTTCAATCGGCAGCTTTTTCTTGACCTTTGCTTCCAAATCGGCCGGCAGCCTGTTTGTTGTATCAAACTTTACTGTTTCCGGATTTATATCTGTTACAATTTCTTTTATATTTTTATAAGTACTTCTGCATTCATCAATTTCCTTCTGTCTTTCATCAATGACACCTGTATCGATTACCTGCTTTTTACTTTTTAGATCAGTACGAATGGACTCACCAAATGAACTTGAATCTTCCTTAATACTTTCTGAAAGTTGGTTGGCCATATCTGAAGCTTCTTTTGACTTGTCCTTTATTTTTTTTATCGCTTTTTCGGCATCATCATAAGCTTTGTTATCAATAAGGTCTTTTTGAATATGCTTTAATAAATCTTCTTTTATATCTGCTGAATTTTTATTTTGCTTTGGAATATCTTTATTTATTATCTCATCTATCTCATCATTTATTGCATCAACTGCGTCTAAATATTCCTTCAGTTTTTCCTCATAATCCTTTACAGCCTCAGGTTCATCCGATGTTTTTACCGGAGGAGTCATATCATTTAGTTGCTGTCTCTTTTCAACTAAAAGCCTTTCTAGTCTGATTCTATTTGATATGCTAACACCTAGTGCATCAATTTTCTGTAATATGCTGTTGTTCTTTGCAAGCAGGTTTATCTCCAAAGCCTTATCCGATAAAGCTTCTGTGCCTTCTCCCGCTTCAGACAACTTTTCATCAATATCCAGCTTCTTCTCTAATATCTTTGTTTGCTCTCCCAAATCCTTAAAAGCCAAAAACTTATCAAGAAACTGGTCTGCTACCTCCTTAGGTGCCCTGTATTTCATAAACTCGAGAATCTGGCGTTTAAATACAGATGTTTCCGAAAGGTTGTACAATAGGTTTACATTAATGTCTTCAACCCTAAAGTCAAAAAAGTTTAACGGTTTAATTTTCTCACCGTTATTAATCAAGCTCATTACTTCAGAATAATATTTTTCAAAGCTCTCTTTCCCCTCTGACAATCCTGTAAAAAGAAGCCTCTCATCAAGATCTTTGGCTATGGATTCCTTTATTGCAGCCGGATCATTGTCTGCAATTGCAAATAACCCATACAATTCTTTTAAGACATTATTATAATATGTAAGCTGCGACATGGCAGCAGAATCAACAGCTGTCTTAGTCTCGCTCTCGGCAACCCTCATTCTGCCTCCATCCACTAAAGCTCCCGATAAAGCCACAAGTGCCAAAAGCACTATACATAAAAATATTGATATTGCTCCTCGAGTCTCCCTTATGAATCGCATAAGCCCCTCACCCTATTCCAAAAAGCTTTTTAACTTGCCTGAAAGCTTGTCAAAGGTATCTGTAATCTTATCAACCATACCCTCAAGCTTTCCTCCTGTCTTTTGATCAATTTCCCTTACACTATCAATAACAAAATCAGTATTCCTGACAAACTCAACAGGGTCATTAACCACAGACTCGGAGCTTGCAGATATTTTAAACTCCACATTAAATCCAAATGATTTAAGTACATTGGAAATCGGAAGATTATATTCCTCTTCTATATTTACTTTAAGCTTTTTGTAAATGACATAGTCAGTAAGTTCACATTTGACATTCATCTTACTGTCTGTATATTTCAAAGTCATTTTACCCCTGTTTTTATCAAAAACCGAATACTTTGAAATACTTCCCACTACAAACTTGTTTACTTTATCATACTTATTTTGCTTATCATTACTTGAGAATAATTCTCCCACCCTCCAGTAAAGGGGTGTATTAGCAAGACCTTCTTTGTCAACAAACTCTACATACAAGTCTTTTGACGGATTTGTCCAAACAGCGGCCCCCCGTTCTGCAGCTGTATTGGCTAGAGATTTTATATAAGCTTGCTGGTACAGCAAAATACATATATAAATAAGTAAAATTAGGCTTATAATTACAACCGGAACTATTAGTGCCGCTTCAATGGTCATGCTGCCCCTATTGTTTTTTAAATACGATTTACAAAATAAATACAACCTCACATCAACCCTTTTAAGAATTTTTTATTTTATTAGAGAGATGGTCTCTTTCTTACCGACCCCAATACCGAGTTTTACTGCAATAGCAATTATTGCAGTAAAACTCAACATTAGGTCTCATAATTTCAATTTTTTTAGTTTGATATGTTATAGGTTGGTACTGATGTGGGTTTATCTACTGCTTTATCACTACCTTCAACTACTTTTTTCAGAAGCTGCTGAAGGAAGCTGAATATAACTTCCCTAAAAATGATAGCCAACCCTACCAATACAGCTATAATAATTACTATTTCAACTGTTCCTAATCCGTCTTCCTCTTTCAGGAAGTTTTTAACAAGGGATTTCATTTTACTTCACCTCCCTTCATAAAATCAAATTCGTTGTATTTTACACACCGATTAAACCAAGAATAGCCGGTGTAACAACTACAAGAACAACTGCAAAAAACATAAACATCATTGGAAACAATGCCTTTGATGAAGCTTCTTCTCCAAGTCTTTTTGCTGCATGTATTCTAAGCTCCCAACACTCTCTTGACTGGAATTTCAATATATCTACCAATTCCGAATTTCCTTTTTTAAGGTTCTGGGTAATAACAGAAACAAACTTTGTAACCTCAGGAAGTCTACATCTTTTGGCAAATTCCTCATAAGCTCCTATCTCGGATTTTCCGTTTGAAATATCCAGCATGACATTTCTTAACTCAGTATAAAGAGGAGTATTTTTTTGAGTATCGGTTACAATTCTTGTCCATGCATTTGAAACTGTCATTCCTGCATTTATAAGGAGGGTAAGGGCATTTAAAAAGTCAGGAAAATCGATCTGCATGGAAAGCCTTCTCTTACTAACCTTCTTATCAAGATCCTTATCAAATCCATAGGCAACAGCTGCTATTATGAACAATGAAAACATCAGCAGTTCAACATTTATTTCACCCATTGATGCATTAATAAAAAGCAAAAGCACCAGAAGTATAAGTTCGAAGGTTATTTTATTTGCCCAATGAACCCTTAAAAAATAATGGGCATAAACTCCTCCATTAAGCTCCGCTGTTTTGTTTAAGAGATTCCTGTCATACTTTGTATCATATCGGTAGTTGATTTTATCCATAATCCAAAAACCCATCGGCAAAAATTTTTTCAGTTTGAATTCCTTTTCATCCAATGGCTCTATAAATTCGTTATATTTATTTCTTGATACCAGGAAAAGAATTACAATCCCAAGAAGCGATGCGACAAAAACTATAATCATCCTTATGCCCCCATATTTTTATATCCATAAAATTTTTTGTCCATTATATTTTTATGTCCATTATCTTTTTCATTATCATATACCCGGATATTATAAAGATAATGGCTACTGTCATTACAATTCTCCCTAATACAGTTGTAAAAACAGGTTCCATATACTCCTTTTGCGTTACGGAAAGTAATAGAAGCAATGCCACAGGCATAACCGACAATATTTTTTGCTCAATTTTTTTCTGTGCAAGAATGGTTGCTATCTCCTGTTTAACCTCTATTTTGTCATTTATCACATTAGAAGTGTTCCTGATGATTTCAATAACATTACCGCCTCTTTTGTTGCAGGTCTGAAGAATTGTTGCAAAGCTTCTGACATCCTCTAATTTTGATCGTTCTGCAAAGTCCATCAATACATTTTCAATCTGTTCATTCATTTCAAGCTTTCTTTGCATGTATTGAATTTCTTTAATTATCAATGTTTCTTCATTGGGATAAATAATCCTAAGCTCCTTTAGTGACTCCTTAAATGCAGTTTCAAGTGCTTTGCCTGATCCGAGAGAAGATGAAATTGAATAGAGCAGGTCTTTAAATTGTAGATTTAATTCGTCTTGCCTTTTATCAATAATTTCTCTTGTTCTGATTTTAGGATATAGTAATGCAAATGGCGTTATCAATAAGGATACAATAACATTGTGGTAGAATATAAATCCCAGCCCGAAAAGGAATATTGCAGCCAATAAAATATAGACAAGCTTCTCTTTTCCCGACATATTATAAACACTGTAATCAATAGCACCATTTAATGGAATGGAGCTTTCCTTATCATGTTTTATATTTAAATCTTCAGTATTCATAATACCTCCACCACTTTTAGACTTCATCATTTAAGCCGGCAAGCCTGAACTTTTCCTTATGTATCATACTTCTTTCAGTCCTTACGAGACATCCTAAAATCCGCCCGTCTTCCATTTCCTTTTCTTCCTTAAAAACATAAATGGGATTCAATATAATTTCTCCATCCTTATAACCTGCTACTTCGGATATCTCCATGGTCCTTCTGGATTTATCCCTTAGCCTCGACAGATGAACTATTATATCTATAGCTGAGGCTATTTGCTTTCTAATTGCCTCAAGGGGAATCTCAGCACCTGTCAGCACCATTGTTTCAAGCCTTGAAAGCATATCTGCCGCAGAATTGGCATGGCCGGTGGAAAGGGATCCGTCATGGCCGGTATTCATTGCCTGAAGCATATCTAAGGCTTCAGCTCCTCTGACCTCTCCAACAATTATCCTTTCAGGCCTCATTCTTAGAGATGTCTTAATAAGATCCCTTATGGTTATGGCACCTTTTCCTTCAGTATTGGCATTTCTAGTCTCCATTCTGACTATATTTTCTACACCTTTTATCTGAAGCTCGGCCGAATCTTCTATGGTTATAATTCTTTCATCTCTAGGAATGAAATTGGACAATGCATTAAGAAATGTTGTTTTTCCGCTTCCGGTTCCTCCACTTATAAATATGTTATATTTTGCCTTAACCATACGCTCTAAAAGCTCGGCTGTTTCATCAGTCAAAGATCCAAACTTTACAAGTTGATCTACTGTAAACGGTTTTTCAGGAAACTTACGGATAGTAATGATGGGACCGTTTAATGCTATGGGCGATAAAACAACATTGATACGCGATCCGTCATGAAGCCTTGCATCAACTATTGGTGCAGCTTCATTTACGGTTCTGTCAACTGCAGATACAATATTTCTTATAACATTCTCAAGCTTTTCACTGCTTTCAAATCTGGTTTCAAGCTTTGAGACTTTGCCGTTTCGTTCAATGAAAATATTATCGGGGCCATTAACCATTATTTCAGTAATTGATTTGTCATCGATGAGAGGTTGGAGCACATCCAATCTTCTGATTGAATTGAATATGCTTTCTACTATTTCTCTTTTTTCAATAGGTGATATGTAAATATTAGTCTGATTTTCCAGTACAATCTCTTCTATCTTTTCCTCGATCTCTTCATCACTTAATTCTGTGTTAAGGGTGTTGAGTTTTAACCTTGCCAACTCCTTCAGTTCTGCTGTTAGTGCAAGCTTTTCCTCAAGGGTCAAGGCATCTCACCTCCATCATATAACTCTTTCAACCACTTCTTCAAGAGCATGTCCAAATTTACCGGATAAATCCAGCACAATTCTATTATTCTGATATGTAAAAAGTTTCGTTGACTCAGGCAAAACATGGGATATACTCATACCGACGCCATCCAATATATCTCCAAAAATCTCCAAACCTTCTTCTCCACTAAATGCCCTGTTTAGTATAAACACAGTTTTAGACAGTATTTTTTGCTTATATGCTTTATCCAATATATCAAGCTCACTTAAAAAATTATAAAGCTTTATCCTCGATAGTTGGTTGGGATTTAGCACGTATAATATGGTGTCTGAAGCATCAAGGACCGCCATCATTCTTTTTTCAATAAAACAAGGCATATCCACAAATATAGCTTCATATTGGTTCATTTCTTTCATATGTATAATAAGATCAAAATACTCAGAAGGCTCAATATCTAAAAGTTCCAGGTGATTTACAGGCGGATTGAAATAATGGACACCGGTTTCCTGGTCTATAACTTTTATTCCTTCTATTTTTAATGAAAGGCTCTTATTCTTTGATTTTAAATAATATAAAACATGAGATAGATTATATTGACCACTCATCCCAAATAGCATTGGTGTAGATGCTGACTCTTCCAGATTCATATAGAAGGCCTTCCTGCCAAGGTGGAGAGATTTTACCGAACATCCATAGGAAACAGTTGTCTTTCCACTACCTCCACTAGACGAATAGACCGCTACAACCTTTGTCTCATTTTGCCCTTTTGTAATTATTATTTCATTGGTCTTATCAGAATAGAGGTTTATAATATTGGTTACAAGATTTTCTCCCAACTGATATTTTAAAACAACCTCACAGCCTTTATACTCCTTCGAGAGCCTGCCCGTTGATAGTATTCCAACTAAAGCAATGTCTAAATCCCCGATTTCCTCAAAATACAACTCAGGAGAAATTAACAAAATATCCAATTTCCCAGTATAAGTGCTTATAAAGTTCATTAAACTTTCCTTCTGTGAAAAACTCAATATTTTAAACCTTGCCAAATATTTCTCAGACAGAAATGACACCACCCCATTAAGATATTCTTCATCTCTGTCTGCTATTACCAGATTAAGTTTAGACATAAATAAACACCACACAAATTAATGATTTTATTTGATATTATTAATAATTCATTTTTGATATTTGATTTCAAACATAGTGTGCCTTGAGAAATGCATTATACAATGAAATGCTATACAAAATTGATAGTAATTTTGTAACCTTGATGTTGCCGTGTGAAATTATGGTTTGGAACATCCTACAATTTTTTAGACATAGAAAAGTCTATGTATATATTATATTCTATAAAAACCTTTGTTTTCCTTCTAAAACTATACAAAAAATTTGATTAATTTATTTTCTTAATATTTTCTTATGGAAATTTTCCCCATAGAAGTACTTAACCTGATTTTCCCTGAAGCTTCTTCCATTGTCAGATCTTTAAACTCATTAATTTCAACTTCGCCAATGGTTTCAAATTCTACCTGAGAATTTTTTTCAACCTGCAATTCAATGTTCCCCAACCCTGTTTCAAACTGTCCATATCCCAGATCACTAAAATCCGCTTTAATATTGATATTTCCCTGCTCTATTTTTATATTGGATTCCTTAATTATTTTGCCACTGCCAATCCTTATATTACCCATTTCTGCTAAAGCTTCAATTTTGCCCTCCATGCTTGCAATATCCACATTGGCCATTTTAATATCAGTCTTTAAATTGCATTTTATACTGTCAATAATTTTAACAGTACCTGTATCAAGCTTTATGCCAATATCCCCTGAATATCTTGGAGCATATATATTTAAATCAATACTGCTATCAACAGGATTTCGTCTATCTCCTTCATACCTCGATGCAAATGAAATAAGGTTATTGTCGCTATTTGTTTCTATTTTAAAATCGCCAAGCATTTTTTCTAACTTGTCTTTATCACCAATCCCCCTTATCTTTTTCTTTATATCAAATTTAATTTCACTTTTGTCCCAACAATATATGCTTATATTGCCATAATCGCATTCAATAATAAGAGGACTTTTATTTCCTGCTTTATAGGTTTTACTAATAAATTCAACTGCCTCCTTCTTTGGTCCTAAGTCCAAACTCCCTTCATTAACGCAAGCTGCCTGCATAAAAAACAATAATATAATTATTGAACTATATAGTATTCTTTTCATCTGTTCCTCCAATAGTTTATACTATCACTTTTACTTTATATATTAACTTAACACTTTCTAATTTACAATTATTTCCTAAACACAAAAAAACATGCAATGTAAAAAATAATTAATTTTTACATCCCATGTTTTATATTTTCATTTAAGGTTATTTTAATGTGACTTGCTATATTAAATACGATTAATCTTTTACATTTATCTATCGCAAAATTCCGTTAAAGCGTTTGTTATTTTGCTCTGCTAAATGTAAGATTAATAACGTATTTAATATAATAATGATTTATTACTTTTTTACATGCCTAAATATCGTTAAAGGAAAACTCCAATTCCTTCTTCATCTTGTCAAAGCCGTCATCAATAAGTTGAACAAAAGCTTTTACAACATTTACATCAAATTGAACACCTGCACCTTCTATAAGCTGCTTTTTTGCTTCGTCCACGCCTAATTTATTCCTATATAACCGGTCTGATGTCATTGCATCAAAAGCATCTGCCACAGACAAAATTCGTGCAAAGAAAGGTATCTCTTCACCCTTTAGACCTGATGGGTAGCCCTTGCCGTCTATTCTTTCATGATGGTACTTAACTAAAGGAACTACGTCCTTAAACATGGATACAGCAGAAAGTATATGAGCACCCTTTAAAGGATGTTTTTTTATTTCTTCATATTCTCTTGGACTTAACTTATCTGTTTTCAATAGAATATCATCTGTTGTGCCAATTTTCCCAATATCATGGAATACACCACCTACATTAAGTATTTCCAACTCAGATACACTAAGTTTAAATAGCTCTCCTATTTTCCTTGAATAATAACCTACCCTCTCGGAATGTCCTCTGGTATAAACATCCTTTGCATCTACTGCCAGCCTTAGAACCTCTATGGTATCCATATACCTTTCTTTGAGCTCATCATATGTCTTAAGAAGTTCCTCATTCTTAGTACTTATTATTGAGTGCAGTAAAGAGTTATTTAATGCTGCAGATGCTTGACTGGAAAACATTTCTAAAAGCTTTGTCCTGTCATTATAACTGCTGCTTTCAATATATATAACACCCATAATGCTCTGGTATCCATTAATCAGCGGAAGAATTATTCCATCAGGCAAGCATAAAACTTTTTTATCCATCCTCGCTTGTCCGATACACTCCATCAATTCCGGGTTTAATCTCGATGCAAACTCCTCAATACTTCCAAAATATTTTCCCAGCCCTCTAAATAAAGTTTTACCGTTAATATTATCATTTATTATATCATCAATCAATATAAACCCATCTGAGCTGTTCATAAAGTCCATTATTTCCCTTAAAATATTTTGCAGAATATCTCCTATCGGCCTTAAACTGTATATCTTAGGCACAGCATCAAGGATTCTATTAAGCCCTTCTTTAAACTCGTATATGGTTTTTCTTTGTTCAATAGACTTAACAGCAGACTCTATCAGCAATATCAACTGATCAAATCTGTCATTTTTTTCACAATATCCTTGAATATCCAGTGCTCTTATGGTCTCGACAGGTGGAGCCAAGTCCTTATGGCCGGTTAGAATAATTATATATACATCACTGTTAAACTCCCTAATCCGCCTTACAACTTCGTCTCCATGTATGGTATTCATAAGAAAATCCAGTATTACTATATCAAAAACCTCTTTTGAAAGGCTTTCAATGGCAATATACGGATCGGTAAAGCCAACCGTAGTATATCCTGCCTTTGTCAGTACTATTGACAATGAATCAACAATTCCAATCTCATCATCTACAAGCATTATCTTATAGCCATTAGAAACCACGCCAGTTTTTTTTCTCATTCCATATCCTCCATAAAATTGAGACAAAAAAGCTTAGAGTTCAGGATATTTGTCTTAAATACTAAATCCTATGTTCTGAATCTTTGTAAATTTTGTTGTGGTAATCATCCTAATAATATAAATCGGCATGTAAGTAAGTTTCAATAATAAGATTTTTTAAAAGTATCAATCTCTTTTATACTTAATGTTCTCCAATGGCCCTCCATAAGATCACCGAGAGTCAATGGGCCAATAGCTGTTCTCTTAAGCTTTATAACAGGATGTCCTATAGCATCGCACATTTTTCTTACCTGTCTGTTTTTGCCCTCATGGATGGTAATCTCAACTAAGGATTTATCTCCTTCATTCTTTATTATTTTTATATTTGCTTTTGCTGTAATATAATCTTCTATTTTTAATCCGTTTTCAAATGCTTTCATTTCTTCCTGGCTCGGTATACCTTGTATCATAGCCATGTAAACCTTTTTAATCTCATGCTTTGGATGAGTCATTTTATATGTAAATTCACCATCATTTGTCAGTATAATAAGCCCTGATGTATCATAATCCAGTCTTCCAACAGGGTAAATTCTCTCTTTAACACCCTTAATAAGTTCTACCACACTTGGCCTTCCAAACTGATCCTTTGCCGTAGATATATAGCCCACAGGCTTATTTAACAGAATGTATACCTTCTTTTCAGTATTGGCAATTATTTTGCCGTTAACCTCAATTATATCCCGGTCTGTGACCTTGTAACCCATTTCAATAATCATATTACCGTTTACCTTAACCATTCCGTCCCTGATTAACTCCTCAGCTTTTCTTCTTGAGGCTATTCCCACTTGTGCCAAATACTTTTGAAGTCTCATCTCTTCCATAACATCCACCCATTCACTTTATTGCATCTTAACAAATTTTTTATTTTATGCTATTATAAACATAAATTTAAATCAATAACAATCTAATTTTTACTTATTTGGACATATTAAATAGTGAGGTTTATAATTTATGGATGTTTTAAAATATTGCCTTTCCAAAAAAGGTGCTTATGAGGATTTCCCCTTTGGTCCTGAACCCATTACAGTAAAAGTAGGATCTAAAATGTTTGCCCTAATATCAAACCGCTCTGACAAAATCTTCATATCATTAAAATGTGATCCATTTGTAGCACAGAGCCTTAGAGAACAATATTTAAGCATAACCTCAGGTTATCATTTAAACAAACAGCATTGGAATACTATAGCAATAGACGGCACTATTCCGAAACAAGAATTGATTTGGATGATAGACCATTCTTATGATTTGGTATTCAAATCCCTGACAAAATCAGAGAAAAAAAATATTGGCGAATAAACCTATAAAATCCAACACTAAACAGCTATTACAAAGCTCTTTAAATGCTGGATCTTTTATTATTTTACATCTCAACTGTATTTTATGTTTCACTTGTATCTGTTATAATAGTTACTGTTTTCTGGGGAGTATTGTTGTTTTCGCTCTCACCGTTTTTATTATTCTTTGTATTCTTTTTATTATCCAACCTTTTCTTAATCGCTTCTGTTGTCTTATGGACAATATCAGGTATCATATCAAGAACCTTATCAAGTGATGAATTTGTATCAACAGGCAACAGCTTTATTTGCTCATTACTCACCACCATAAAACCAACCGGTACTATGCTGACACCAGCTCCACTTCCTCCTGCAAAGGGAAATTTAGACGCCTTTTTTTCATCCTGTTCATCATCATCATCTTTTTTTATATCAACCTCACAGCAGTTATTATATTCTCCACCACCTGCCGCAAACCCGAAGCACACCTTTGATATAGGAATAATAACAGTACCATCGGGAGCTTGAACCGCATCACCCACAATGGTATTAACATCAACCATTTCTTTAATGCTGTTCATTGCAGTACTCATAAGACCTTGTATTGGATGTTCTGCCAAACGAACCACCGCCTTCCAATAATTTTAATATAAGTAAAAATACCACTTTTATAATATGTCCCATTCTTATATTAAATATACATAGAACATTTGCATTAAAAACTGTTTTTGAAAAATCACTGTTAATTTTTATATATTTATTATGTATTGGAAAAGCCATTGACAAATTTGAATATACAATGCCTGTAATCATCCAAGCTACTCCTGTCAATATCCCTGTAAGAGCTGCATCACCCGTACCTATAGTCATTTCAACATTAAAATTTTTCATCTTTATTCTTGACTTTAATTTCTTTATTGCATAGTTGATAAAAAAGTTTAGCTTGTCATATTTCAATTTAAAATAATCTATCCTTGAAAAAATATCCTCATTTCCTTTACCTGCACTTTCAGTATGCTTCACATCCTTAAAAGCTTTTATATTTTCCTCTTCTTCATCTTTATTTTTTTTATTTGTTTTCTTTTTTTTCTTTACTCTTTTCAATTTAAAGCCGTTATCTCTTATTCCCATTAGAGAAGCTTCATATTTGAATTTCACGCCTTTAACAGGCGAGAACGAAATAAGGACATGGTCATTCCAACCATTCCTTATATATTCAACTACAACCTCAACATTTAAGAAATATACTATAACGGCAATTACAATAAATACACATATGAAAATCGCTAAATAAATCATGGGGCATACCTCACTTAAAAAGCTGAACATAAAAATGCTGAATATGATATAAAAAATAACTTCCCCTATTCTTACCTTTATGTTCACTTTGTCGGTAAACATATTCTCACAAGGGGAAGTAAATCACAATTAATTTTTATATTGTCATTTTTACCATAAAATTATAAAATTATACCAAAATCTATCAGATTTTATAGCAAGAAATCATAATCATAGAATTGAAAACTTAAAATGAAATATTCTGAATCTTTTTACTACTCTTGAACTTCATTGAGCTCAAGTCTTGGCAAATCAGCTATTGACTTAAAGCCAAAGCTTCTTAAAAACTCCTCTGTAGTCTCATACAACACCGGCTTACCGGGTGCATCCAGCCTTCCAGCTTCCCTAATAAGGTTTTTATCCAACAGCTTTGAGATTGCACTATCTGAATTAACTCCTCTTATTTGTTCAACCTTTGACCTTGTGATAGGCTGATTGTATGCAATTATTGAAAGAGCTTCAAAAGCTGCTGTAGATAGACCTTGCTTCTGTCTTGGTTCAAAAAGCTTTTTAATATAATCGTGATGCTCAAATCTTGTACAAAGCTGGTACTTCCCATTTATTTCACGGAGCATTATCCCTCGCTTTGAATTTTGATAGTTAATAATCATATTGCTTAAAATAGCTTTAACAGTTTTCTTATCTATCTCAAGAACTTCCGATATTCTGTCTAATGATAAAGGATCACCTGCTGCAAAGAGCATTCCCTCAATTATAGATTCTATATCCCTCTCTTCCATAAGTCCTCCAGTTACTCATCATTTTCACCATTAAGATCCAATCCTTCTTCACTGCCGCAGTGATATATTTCAATATCTGCAAATTGTCTTCGCTGCTCAAGCTTAACCTTTTTAAGCTTAGAAAGCTCCAAAATAGCAAGAAATCCTGTAACGACTTCAGTCCTCGACTTCTTGTCCAATGAAAAGATGTCGGAAAATATAAGCTTCGTTTTCCTGAAAAGATGCAACAAAACCTCCCTCATCTTTGACTTGAGGGAGACCTTCTCGTGTTGCATAATTGTAGCCATTTTGGTGACTGTATTGTTCATTTTCTTCCTGTTTTTCTCAAGCAGTCTTGTATAAACTTTTCTAATCTCATCCGGTGACAGCTCTAATATCTCCTCTTCCCTCTCAAACTCATAACACTCGGGAATCTTATAGAAAACCTTCTCCCATTGTTCTTCATTAAGCCTTAACTGCAAGGAAAAGTCCTTATACTTTTTATATTCTATTAGCTTTAATACAAGCTCTTCTCTAGGGTCAATCTCCTCAGGAACATTCTTTTCCTTTTTGTCGGGAAGCAAGAGCTTTGACTTTATATGGAGCAGTGTAGCTGCCATAACCAAAAACTCGCTTGCTATCTCCAAATCAAGCTCTTTCATGGCAAAAAGATACTCCATATATTGATCGGTAATTTCATTTATAGGTATATCATAAATATTTATCTGGTTTTTTTCAATAAGATGGAATAGAAGGTCAAAGGGACCTTCAAAGTTCTGAACCTTTATTTTACAGGCATTTGTTAACGCACTCTCCACAAAATCCAACCCCGTATCTTATTCCCAGTCTATTTTTACCGCATTCCTCACATCATCCATTGTGCTTCTTGCAATTTTTCTGGCATTTTCATTTCCATTCATTACTACTTCTTTGATATAAGCCGGTTTGTTCATTATCTCCTGCCTTCTCTCATATATAGGAGTCATATATAAATTCATTTTCTCAGCCAAGTTACGCTTACACTGAACACAACCTATTTTACCGCCCTTGCAGTTTTCTTCTATTTCCGGCACCTCATCCTCATTAAACACCTTATGGAAAGCATACACGGCACATACATCAGGATGGCCGGGATCATCCTTTTTAATCCTTTGAGGATCAGTTATCATAGTCATAACCTTTTTCTTAATATCCTCAGGACTATCGGAAAGAGCAATGGTATTGTTATAGCTTTTACTCATTTTTCTGCCATCAAGTCCGGGCAAAACTTTTGCTTTTGTAAGTAAAGGCTGGGGTTCAGGAAACACTTCCCCAAAAAGGAAATTAAATCTTCTTGCAATTTCCCTTGTAAGCTCAAGGTGAGGAAGTTGATCTTCACCAACCGGCACAAAGTTTGCTTTATAAATGAGTATATCCGCTGCCTGCAGACATGGATAACCTAAAAAACCATATGTTGTAATATTCTTGTCCTTCATCTGAGCAATTTGGTCCTTATAGGTAGGACACCTTAACAGCCATGATAAAGGAGTTATCATGGAAAAGAGCAAATGCAGCTCAGCATGTTCAACAATACTTGATTGCAGAAAAATATTGCACTTTTCAGGATCAAGTCCCGCACTTAAAAAATCTATTACAAGATTATTAATATTACTCTTAATATCGTCTGTATTTTCATATCCTGTAGTCAATGCATGCCAATCGGCTACAAAGAAATAACAATCATAATCATTCTGAAGTTTTACCCAATTTTCCAGGGCTCCGAAATAGTTTCCCAAATGAAGTGCCCCTGTAGGCCTCATCCCGCTTAATATCTTACCTTTCTTCATGAATTCACGCTCCGTTCAAATATGCTCTTTATATATTAGCATAATGTATGTACAATTTACAATTATAAGTTTACTCCAAATCCCCAACTATATTAAATACGTTATTAATCTTACATTTAGCAGAGCAAAATAACGAACGCTTTACCGGAATTTTGCGATAGATAAATGTAAAAGATTAATCGCATTTAATATAGAGTTAAATTTATATAGACTTTTTGAAACCCAACTGATAGAATTATTAGTATTATTTATAAAATAAAATTATTATGCGAGGAGAGTTTTAATGTTAGGCAGATCTGTTCAAGAAATTATAATGAGCATACCGGGTATTCTTATAGCAATGGTAATCAGCGGGTTTGCTCAAGCTTATATAGCAGATAAGCTTGGCGACAGAACACCAAGATACCAGGGAAAGCTATCCCTTAATCCAAAAGAACATATTGATCCCTTTGGATTTTTAATTTTTGTTCTTGTTGGATTCGGTTGGTCTAAATCCGTTGAAATAAACCCTAGAAACTTTAAAAATACTAGAATTGACACAGCACTTGTTTCTGCAGCAGGATTTGCTGCAAATATCCTGATGGCAGTGTTATTTGCAATAATTATTAAGATCCTTATGATATCCAATGTATTTGATCTTTTAGGTGATAATGTGGGAACCAATCTATATATAATTTTACATTATTGTATCAAATTCAACCTAATATTCTTCGTACTTGGGATACTTCCAATTCCTCCATTTCCCGGTTCAAGGATTCTAGAAAGCCTTACAAATATTGAGAGATATGAAATATATGCAAACCTTAAAAGATATAGTTTTTTTATCTTTATGTTGCTTTATGTGACAAACATTTTATCAATAATTATTACTTTACCTTATTCTTACCTCTACTTAATCATACTAAAAATATTCAATTTACAATAGCTAATAAAATGGAATAAATAGTAATAACATGGATTTATAATAGGAAATAATCTAGAAAACAATATGCAATATAAATTAAGAGGTGGCTTGAACCACCTCTTATTATTTGTATTAATACTTATTCACTACTATATTTCCATTTTATTAACTATACTGCCTGCTGCCTTCCATTTATCCAGCAATTCCTGAATATAATCGTTTTTAGCCCTCTGATCCAATTCAGGCCTTATTCTTTCTTTTATTTCATCAAGAAGGATCTGCCTTTCAGGAATCTTATCAACGACTTTTATAATGTGATAACCATAATCGGTCTTAACAAGGTCGCTTACATCTCCAACCTTCATGGCAAAAGCCGCATCCTCAAACTCTTCTACCATTTCACCCCTGCTGAAAGTATATCCTTCTGGCATTTGCTTAGCACCAGGATCTTCACCATATTTGTCCATCAGTTCATCAAAGTCGGCCCCATCCCTTATGTCCTTTAGGACATCTTTTGCCTTATTTTCTATTTCTTTAGTTTTTTCCTCTGAATAAGCCTCACCTGTTGTTCTGTCTCTTAATAAAAATAGAATATGCTTTGCTTTTACCATCTCAGGCTCAACAAATGACTTTTTATTATCGTCATAGTATTTCTCTAACTGCTCATCAGTTGCCTTTACATTCTTTATAAGAGCATTTAAATAATTTGTATTAAGATAAGATGATTTTACATACTGTATAAACTGATAAAAAGTCACTTTATCTTCTGCTAAAACACTTCTTAATTTTTCAATTCCTCCATAACTTATGATCATATTGTTTATGTATGAATTTATTTCCTCATAATTACTATCATTAAGTACCGAAAAACTTTTTGGCATATTCACCTTTATAAGAGCTTCTTCAACAATATAATCAAAAATCTCTTTCTTTAGCTCTCTCAGCTCATTATCCAACTCTTCTTCAGCTACAGAATCCATGATATTTTTACTCTGCCCGTTATAGAAAAAATCAAAATCACTTTTTAATAACGATACACCATTAACAATTCCTATTATCTGGTCTTGTGCTTTAGAGATTGATATAGTGTTTTTAGCAGCTATATATTCTATATTTTTATCAAACATTTCCATAAAATATCTTATGGGAACATAGGATCTTCCTGCATATAAATAAGACTCAAGGCCTGTAATAATGTTATCAATCTTAAAGACATATGGTCCCGGTAAAACCTGTACAATGTCTATTCGGTTCCTCTTGGTGAATTTTTGGGCACCCTTTACGGTAGTTTTCTTGTCTTTATATATATTCACCAGCTTAGTATTAACATCTGCTTTATAATCCACATCCAGATAGTAGCACAAATCGGCTATAGCTGCATAATACCTGCCATCAATGTTTATAGTTCTAATGTTTAACGGTTTCTTGTCCAATTCCACATTTACATCGGTTATTGTTCCAACATAGTCTCTAACAGGTGTCGGAATAGGCGTAGCAACAATGGGTGTATATTCTTCCTCTTCCTGCCCAATCATTTCTTCATTTATACCGTAAACATCTTCCTGTACTGACTTGCTCTCGGCATACACGTCCTCTGCAACAGACTTTTCCTTTGAATCTAGGGTTACCAACTGTCTGTCGTCTTGTAGGGCAACATTTGACCCATCGGCTGCATTGAGACTCACAGCTAAAGACAGGCTAAAAGCTGCTGCTAAAATTAGACTTGAAACTCTTTTTTTAAACATATTTTACTTCCTTTCATTGTACTTTTATAATCACTTCAGATCATCCGGGATTATATCGTTTCTTATTAAATCTTCATAATCCTCACCCTTAACGATGAGCCTTGACTTACCTTCATGAACCAATACAACAGGCGGACGAGGTATTCTATTGTAATTGCTTGACATGGAATAGTTATATGCACCTGTAGCCATAACAGCTATAATATCCCCTGCTTTAACCTTCGGAAAATCAATATCCTTAATGAGTATGTCACCAGACTCACAGCATTTTCCAGCAATGGTAATAACATTTTCCTTTGGTGCATCAAGCCTGTTTGCAAGCACTGCATCATAAGGGGACTGATAAAGAGCATATCTAGGATTATCTCCCATGCCCCCATCAACAGATACATAGGTCCTGACATTTTTTATTTCTTTTACAGCACCTACCTTATAAAGAGTTATACCTGCTGATGCAACTATTGATCTGCCCGGTTCCATAACAATAAAAGGCAGTTTTATCCTCTTATCCTCACATGTTTTCTTCACAACATTTGAAACAGACTCAATATAGCTGTCATACTCTATTGGATCATGTTCATGAACATATTTGATTCCAAAACCGCCTCCTAAGTTTAATTCTTCAATTACAATTCCTGTTTCATTCTTGATTTGACTGATAAATTCCAGCATCACATTGGCAGCCAATTCAAACGGTGAAAGGTCAAATATTTGAGAACCTATATGACAGTGAACTCCTACCACAGACACATTTTTAAGAGTTGAAGCGAATTTTACTATCTCCATTGCTTCCCCATTTTCAAGTGCAACACCAAATTTTGAATCAATCTGACCTGTCTGGACAAAATCGTGAGTATGAGCCTCTATTCCAGGCTTTATCCTGAAAGAAATACCGACTTTTTTGCCTTTTTCCCCAGCTATTCTGTCTATATTTTTCAATTCTTCCAGGTTATCTACAACAATTCTTCTTACATCTTTGTCAATAGCCAGCTCAATTTCGTCTATTGTTTTATTGTTACCGTGAAAATAAACCCTGTTCATTGGGAATCCCGCTTTGTAAGCTGTATAAAGCTCTCCTCCGGAAACTACATCTATCCCAAGACCCTCACTCTCAACAATTTTATATATTGCCATTGAACTAAATGCCTTGCTGGCATATAGAACCATACCATTGCCTTTATAATACTTGTCCATTGCATCCTTGTATAATCGGCAATTTTTTCTTATCAATCCTTCATCCATAACATATAAGGGAGTTCCATACTTTTCTACTAATTCAACAGTATCACATCCCCCGATTTCCAAATGATTTAAACTATTGGTTTTTAACGCTTCCGATACAAACATATTTTCACCATCCATATAATTATATTCGCCAAACTGTTATCTTTATTAAATGTTAGCATCTAAAAATGCAAGCGTCAATATATAATCCTGCATTTCCCCTTCTTTTTATTTACCTCTATCCTTATTCATGAATAATATTTCTAGAAAAAATTCATATGGATTCTTGTCATTATTATTCATATTAAACTTTGATTGAAAATACCTATTAAGATGAAATTCAAAAAGTTTTCTTTTTCCTCCTAACATGTCTTTCCTTTCCATAAACTCCTTTAACACCCCAAACTCATATTCATTAACAGGATAGATATTGGTGCTTTTGTTACTAATATTCATTTTAAATCCTGCTAATAGATGATTTGCAGTTAAAGGATTTTGATTATCCCTCTTTTTTACTACTATTGTATTTGCAGCCATATCACCCATCCTCTTGTAATTTCTGTTGAAAACCATAATAACTGAACCTACAAGATAAAAAGACGGTAAAAAATCTATGACTCTTATTATGTTTCTCAATGCGGAGTCAAAAAATGTTATGGCTTCACCTGTCTCCTTTATGACCATAAGATTTAAAAGCCTTTTTCCGGGCGACTGACCGTTCATCAACATCTCCCAAAAAATAAAATAACCGTTATATACTAAAAAGACCACTACAATGCCTAATGCAGTAATATAAGAGTTAATTTCTTCATCGTAACTAAAGGAAAAATCTGACGAATAAATAATAATTAATATTAAAATTATTTCCAGGCATTGAATTATAAAGTCTATCAAAAAGGCTAAAAATCTTGATCCTAAGCCGGCTAATTCGAAATCTATATAAACATTTTCAGGGGTTATTATGTTTTTTATCTTCCTCATAAAGTAAGTTTACCTTTCATTTTTCATATAAATTGTTGAAGATTTAATCAAAAGTAAAATTCAGATTGTAATATTAAGATTGTAACATTACTCCAAGTCTGATACAATTAATCCTATCAAAAATATTATAAAACAAAATCAGGGTGTTTACCATGAGAGAAGAAAAATTTATTAATGATAATTCATATATTTGGCACAATTTAGAATCATTGCTTAACAAGCTGAAGTCAAAAAAGCTAAAATCTTTAAGCAAATCCGAATTGGATAGCTTCATAACATCCTACAGGATTGTATGCAGCCACTTGTCCTATAGCAGGACCTTTTTTGGTGAATCCAAGACGACAGAATACTTAAATAGCCTTGCTTCATTATCTCATAGCTATATCTACTCTACAAAATCCTCAGGGTTTAAAAAAGTATTTTCATTTTATATTAAAGGCTTCCCTGAGCTGTTGAAACAAAACGCTTTATACATGATTTTATCAACAGCTTTGTTTATGGCAGGCGTTATTTTCAGTTTTATTATGACGGTAATAACTTCAGATAATGCACCGGCTTTTATCCCCCCTGAGTTAATTGAAGGTGTAAAGACCCTTGAGTCAGGCAGGAGTGCTTGGGACAGTGCTACCGCGTCCGCATCCATATTTACCAATAATATAGGTGTAGGCCTTAGAGCATTTGCATTGGGTATAACCCTGGGCCTCGGCACAACTTATATACTTATTTTAAATGGATTTATTTTAGGAAGTGCAGCGGGACTTGCATTAAACTATAATGTATCTGATATTTTCTGGTCTCTTATACTCCCTCATGGAGTCTTAGAGCTTTTCTGCATCTTCGTATGCGGTGCTGCAGGCCTCATAATAGGAAAATCAATAATAAACCCTGGGGTTTATTCCAGAAAGGACTCTCTGATAAAAGGTGGAAAAACTGCAGTTTACCTCGCTTGCGGGACAATACCGTTATTTGTTGTAGCAGGTATTATTGAGGGATATTTCACTCCGTCAAATGTATCTGTAGAAGCTAAATTAATATTTTCACTGGTGTCCTTTATCCTTCTCTGCTTATATTTGATCTCGCCTTTTATTAGAAGGAAAAAGTCATCCATATGAGGAAAAACAATCCTCTATTGTTAATCTTTAACTTAGCTGCATCATTGCCTTGATATTTAAATATTTATTAACTACCTCCATGGAAAGCTTATCGGGAGGTACATCTATTGAGGCGATACCCGCACTTTCAAATATTCTTTGTATTTTTTCCCTTTCATCAATTTCCTTGAGTGCTGCACATTTATCATAAATATCAGTGGCTGTACTTATTTTGTTAGCTGCCATTTCATAAACCCTCATATCCTTAATCGTTATCACAAGGGGTATATGATTTCTTCCGACAGTCTTTAAAGCCTTAACCAAAGCTAGTGCCTCCTGTGAGTTAAATAGGTCGGTAAATATGCATAAAAGGCTTCTTCTCCTTTGATGCTTGCATAAATAAAAAAGTGCATTGTCATAATCGGCAGTAACGAAGTTTTCTTCAACATTGTATAGATTATCTGCCATTATGCTGAAATGGGTCATACCCTTGCCTGACTTAACAAAACGCTTTACATCCTTGTCAAAAACCATAAGGCCTATATTATCACCCTTTTTTCCGGCTATCTCTGCAAGGAGAAAGGCAGAATTTATAGCATAATCAAGCTTTTTGATATAGTTGATCTCTGTGTTCATTACCCTGCTAGAATCAAGCATTATATATACCTGCTGATTTCTCTCAGGCTCATAGTTGTTTACTATAAGCTTACTTGACCTTGCTGTAGCCAGCCAGTTGACTTTTCTGTAATCATCACCCTCTGAATATTCCCTGAGACTCTCAAACTCAGTACCTATCCCATAGGTTTTCATTTTCTTATTACCAACAAGTACCAGATTTTTTCTTAAGGAAGCAAAGCTGTATTTTTTTAAATCCTTCAGGTTTGGAAAAACCTTTATGTTTTCCACTGTATCAAAGCTTCCATGTTTCATACAAAGCTTTAAAACTCCCCTGTACCTTATATTGATATCCCCAAAGGTATATTCACCTCGTTTTTGCGGAATAACTTTATATGACCCGGAGTTTTCATAATGCGGCACTGATTTGATATTTAATGTATCTCCTATGATATCCATATAGCTTGGAACCTCGTCCCTTGCTTCAATATTCAAAATATGACTGCTATTGTTCCTTACCAGTATTTTGATAATATTCTCCGACCCCATAGACAGCTTTTTGTCACATTCACGCCTGATATCAAGCTTATCTTCTCCTGGAGTTATTATTAAATCAACAATAAGGAGGCCTGACAATATTAGATTATATAATATAAATGCATACAACGACAGTCCAAAGAAAGCACCTAAAATAATAGGTATAATTCCTAGTATTATAAACCCTGCGAAGGTTTTGCTAAAGGGCATGTTCATTCTCCTTATTCAAAAATACCTAACTGTAGTATAGTTATCAGAATACATTACCGTTATGTATCGTTATCTTGGTACTTCAACCTTATTTAAAATGCTTCTCAACACATCATCACTACTTAATCCGTCTATGCTGGACTCAGGTTTTAATATTACCCTGTGCCTTAAGACAGGAATAGTTATGTCCTTAATGTCTTCAGGCATTACAAAATTACGGCCCTGCATAGCTGCTAATGTCTTTGAGGCAAGCAAAATGGAAATAGACGCTCTTGGACTTGCTCCTAGAACAAGGCTGGGCGAATTTCTTGTAGCTCTAACGATTGAGGTAATATAGTTTATAATCCCTTCATTTACTTCTACCTTCAGTATCTCTTCCCTGCACCTTTTGATATCTTCAAAGTCACATACTGCATTAATATTGGCTTTATCAATCTGTGAACTGCTAAAACCCGTTTTAAACTTATCCAGCATCATATTTTCAAACTTCTGCGGCATATAATCAACTGTAAGCTTCATCATAAACCTATCGAGCTGTGCCTCAGGCAGAGGATATGTTCCCTCATACTCAACAGGATTTTGAGTTGCAACCACAACAAAGGGTTCGCCTAATATATGTGTCTCGCCATCAATTGTAATTGCTCTCTCCTCCATTGACTCCAAAAGAGCAGCCTGGGTTTTGGGAGGTGTCCTGTTTATTTCGTCGGCAAGAAATATATTTGTAAATAAAGGACCCTTCCTCAAATAAAACTCACCTGATTTGGCATCATATACTTTAGTACCGGTTATGTCTGCCGGCATGAGATCAGGTGTAAACTGGACCCTTTTAAAATCAGCCTTGATAGTCTTTGCTATAGTTTTTGCTGCAAGGGTTTTGGCAAGACCGGGAACGCCCTCCACAAGAATATGTCCTCCTGACAAAATAACAACTACCATCTGTTCTATCAATGCATACTGGCCTACAACAACCTTTGAAACCTCATCAATTATTTCCTTTGCTTTTATTTGCGTAAATCCCATGCTTTCTGTATAGTAATTTCCTTCCATTATTTAATCTCCTCTCTTATTGTCTCAATCCACTTTGCAAGGTATATAAACTCATCAGCATCCCTATTGTCGGAATTTATATATTTCTCACATCTGTTAAAACCTGATACAAGCTCTAAATTCCTGATTCTTCCATCAAGAGATGCTGCCTTAATTATATCATTGCTATCATCAACAGTATCCATCCCAAGGTACTTTGTAAGATCCGCTTTAAGTCTTTTGAACATAACATCAAGAACATATGGGTTTGCTTTTGAAACCTTATAAATATTGGACAATGCATAAATATTTTCATTTTCAGCTCTTTTGACAGTTTCAAAAATAACAACAGGCTTTCCCAGTCTTTTTGACAGAGAAAGAAATAAAACCCCAATACCTAATATTATCTGAATAAATACAAGTACTCCGTTAAATCCAATAATATCTCTTACAGTAACCCCTTCACCCATATTGTGGTAGTATTCATTGAAGTATACTTTCCCATTTCCAATGGTATCAATAATATCTATAAATGAAACAGCACCCCTTTTATCCTTTAAACCATCATTTACAAAAACATCAGTCATACTGCTTATATACATGCTTCCAATCCCTGCTTTGTATGTTGTCCATTCATTGTATGATTTAAACTTTCCGCTGTACTGTGCCCCAAGCTCCTCAACGAGGTAATCATTTTCCTCAGGTTCATCATATATGAGAACAAGTGAGTTGCCCTTCTCAAGCCATTTTTTCATGTACTTAAGCTCTGTTTCCTCAAAGAGCCTGTAATAATCAGGTTGTATTACTACCATAGTAACGGAATCGGGCAAAAACCTTACTGTTTTCTTATATCTCACTGCCTCGTATCCCATTTTTTCGGTCAAAAGGTATAAAGCCTTTTCACCTTCTGAGTCTACACTGTACGAAGTATATCTGTCATATTTCCTGTTGTCCTTCATTCCTGCCATAACAACTCCTATCGGCACAAGAAAGGCAACTGCCAGCATGAATATTATTATTTTTTTAATAATGTTTTTTTTTCTCATGAATTTACCTCCCCTACAATAGAGGAATATTCGGAAATCCACTTATCAAACATTTCCTTGTTCAGATTCCTGTTGCCATACCAAAACCTGTTAAAAACCCTTGTAAACTCCAAAACTGTTTCAAAGTGGATATAGTCTTTTTCTCTTAATTCGTTCATATACTCCTTGTTTGTTTTAGCCTTGTTTATCAATAAGAGGTTTTGTTCATTGAGCTTTAAGATTAATGACAGATACAAGAAGCGTATACCCTGTCTGAAATCACCGTTTTTATAGAACTCCATAGCCTGGCGTTTTACTTCATCAAAATCCTTGAGCTGGCTTAAAAGCTCAGAATCTTCCTCCTCTTTATGCTTTCTGTTTTTTCTGTATTTTACAATTAGATAGATTATTGCAGCAACTAATAAAACAACCAGGATAAAGACAATAATACGGAAAATAGGTCCCTGCCCTGAAGTATTGACTTTGGGTTTAACGGAAACATCATTTTCTTCAGGAAAGTCAACTCTACCTAAAGCCTCTTTTATTTTGTCAATGATATCTTCAATGACATCAGACAACTTTTCCAATACAGTCTTTTCTTTGTTTGCCTCCTCAAACTCTTTCGAGGAAAATATTTCATTGAGGCTGTCCTCCACCTTTTGCTCCCTGTCCTGCGACATAGCAAATGAATTACACGGAAAAGAAAGGCTCCCGATTATTAAACATACAAAGACAAACAATACTGCTCCAGCTATTTTTATATCTTTAAACCTATATTTCATGAATGTCCCCCGCTAACATTTTATCGACTTTAACTTCAAGATCAAGACCTTCATTATTTACTTTCCAATTAATAAAAATATTTGTAGTCAAAGTGGCCAAAAACGGGTAGAAAAGAGCATAACCCAGCTGTACAAAGGCAGTAGTACCAAGCCGTACCTGCCTGTACAATTCTTCATCGGCAAAAGACAATAATACTGTAATTCCTATTGATATGGAAGGTATAAAAAAATATATGAGTCCTCCGGTAAACAATGCAACAAATGAATTCCAAAACATTTTTTTTGATAACTCCGAGCTTCTTGCAATCCCATCAGCTGCACCTTTATTTTCAATTATGATGGCTTGAACGCCAAAGCCGAATTTGATGTAAAAAAAGCAAATGCTTATTATAGCACCTAATACGAAAGCAATTAAAATTACTACTCCAAAAAATATGACAAATCCCTCAATAAAACGGCCTCCACTATTAAGAACACTCATTCCCATAGCAAGCATGAATATAATTGCCCAAAGCATTATTACTGCTCCAATAAATGTGCCGATTAAACCACCCGCCATAATTAAGTAGAACAAAGCCCTATATCCCAATATCTTAAATATTTTTCTGAAACTATCTTTAATAACTTCTTTTAATCCAATGCTCTTGCCATATACAACATCATTGTAAACAACTTTAGTAATTGCTGCTTGCAAAACACCATTTATTGTCAAAAAGTAGCATAAATACACAATAAATAAAACTATACTGACCAGCAAAAAAGCCATTGCCAGTGAAAAATTTGTTCCGTTTTGACTTGTCAGTCTATTGAGATCTTTTGATATACTGCCCGACAGGAATACATATAAAAGAGCAAAAGGAACATATAAAATAAGGGATAACATTGTAAGCTTTTTTATATTTCTTTTATACACTTCAATTGAATAATCAACTATATCAACTGCCGACATTTTTTTCAGCATGGTTTCATTCTGTCTCATTTAGTCCTCTTTTCCTGAAATTAATATCCTGAAATTAATATATATAAGACATTTTACTATTTTTTATAAAGATACTCAATACTATTAAATACAAATTCAATAAGGGGAATTCACGAATAATTAAAAAACTTCCCCTTGCCAGTGTTACTCACACCAGTATGAGGAAGCTATTTCTTTAAGTCGATGATAATTCCATGAAAACCAAAGTATTATTTTCGCCCGATTCCAAACCATCCGACAACCATCCTGAAAAACAAACGAACAAAGGAAGCCTTCTTTACTTCTACATCAGCAACAACATCTTCTTTAGCAATAATTTGGCCATTATTCTCGAAGACTACCTCTCCAATTTTCTGACCGGGCGTAATAGGAGCCTCAATAGATTCCATCATTTTCACATTGTGCTTTATTTCGTCTTTACTACCTTTTTTAAGCATCAAGCTGACATCTGATTTTAAAATACCTTTAACACTGGTAGCTACACCCTTTTTAACTTCTGCAGATCCTAACTCTTCACCTTTATTTTTTATTTTAACTATTTGATAATTTGCATATCCATAATCCAAGAGCTTCTTAGCTTCAGCAAATCTTGTGTTGGAATCCGGTTCACCTAAAACAACGGCTATAAATCTCATGTCATTCCTTTCTGCTGACGCAGAAAGGCAATAGCCTGCTTTTGTAGTAAACCCGGTCTTCAAACCGGTTGCACCGTTATATGTGTGTATAAGCCTGTTTGTATTATCCAATGAAAATTGTCCGTTTCTAAATTTATCCTGCCATATTTTAGTTATCTCAAGTATTTTAGGATGTTTTGTAATTAGCTCAGCTGACATTTTTGCAATATCGGCAGCAGAACTGTAGTGACCATCGTCTGTTAATCCATTGCAGTCTAAAAAGTTGGTATTATTCATTCCCAATTCTTTAGCCTTTTCATTCATGGCACTAACAAACACTTCTTCACTCCCACTGATCTTCTCAGCTAAAGCCACCACTGCATCGTTAGCGGAGTGTATTGCAACTGCCTTCAACATATCCAGTACCGAAAACTCTTCTCCAGGCTCTAAATAGACCTGTGATCCACCCATATTATATGCATGCTCAGACACCGGTACCATATCTTCATAGGTAATTTTACCTGAGTCAATAGCTTCCATAATAAGGAGCATTGACATGACCTTTGTAATACTTGCAAATGGAAGCTCTTCATGAATATTTTTCTCGAACATTACCATTCCTGTGTCTGCATCAACCAGTATTGCTGCTTTCGCTTTCAATTCCAGTGTTTTAGCGGCTTCTTCCTTCTTAGCTGCAGTATTTGCTGTTGTTTGACCGGTATTAGTTTGAGGTGCTGCAATCACTGGCATTATTGCAGTGTTAGCAACCAGCGATGCAATCAATATAACTATAACGCTCACTTTTTTAAACACTAAAATCCCCCCGATTTTTATTTTGCAAGTAGGGCAGAACAATATTTGTCCTAGAAATTTATGTGTAGAATACACATTAATTTCACACGACAACAATTAGATTACAAAAATCACTACATGATTTTATCTAATGTATTACTATGCTTTATTCATCCAATATATTCTGCTATAACAATTTTCTTTTTGATATAAAACATATACATATATGTAGCAGAACATTTTCATATTTAATGTTGATTCCACTGCAATAACTCCTGTTAAAAACAGGTAATATCGATCTTTGAAAACTTCGCAAAACTATTGAAACTACTGGACTTCAAGGCGTTTTTGCGATATACTGTATGTAGAAAAATACT